>OFQN01000001.1_pt1 | contig 66738 bp, 59 predicted proteins | sample 1542801 | NCBI WGS metagenome assembly OFQN01 (sample SAMN05442515, study PRJEB24371) | freshwater metagenome | isolation source: Freshwater Lake | place: Canada: Niagara | collected 2012-08-09
TGTGTATAAGAGACAGGCTATGTATCCAGACCAGTCTTTGTATCCAGTTGATTCTGTTCCTAAAGTTGTGGAGCGGATCAACAATACCTTTGAGCGCGCCGATCAGATTCAGTGGTCTAAAGGCATTAACCCAGGCGATCCTGGATACATTGATTACTTTGCGCCGATTGTGGCTGATGCAGAAGCTGGATTCGGTGGTGTATTAAATGCGTATGAACTGAGTAAGGCCTTAATTAAAAATGGTGCTGCAGGCGTCCACTTTGAAGATCAGTTGTCTTCTGTAAAAAAGTGTGGCCACCTAGGTGGCAAGGTCTTATTACCAACCCAAGAGTCTGTACAGAAGTTGATTGCAGCCCGCCTAGCAGCGGACGTTATGGGCGTGCCAACGATCATCTTGGCAAGAACCGATGCAGAAGCGGCTGACCTAATTACCTCTGATTATGATGAAAACGACAAGCCATTCTTAACCGGTGAGCGCACCCCAGAGGGTTTCTATAAGACCCGCAAAGGTTTAGGACAAGCGATCTCGCGCGGACTGGCATATGCGGCATATGCCGATATGGTGTGGTGTGAAACGGGTACACCTGACCTTGAGTTCGCCAAGAAATTTGCGGAGGCAATTCGGGAGAAGTTCCCCGGCAAGATGTTGGCATATAACTGTTCGCCCTCGTTTAACTGGAAGAAAAATTTAGATGACACCACAATTGCCAAGTTCCAACGTGAGCTTGGCGCAATGGGTTACAAGTACCAGTTCATTACCTTGGCGGGTATCCACTCGATGTGGTACAACATGTTTGATCTCTCGCAGGACTATGTCAAGCGGGGCATGACCGCTTATGTTGAGAAGGTACAGGAGCCCGAGTTCGCGGCGCGTGATCGTGGTTATAGTTTTGTGTCGCATCAGCAAGAAGTTGGCACAGGATACTTTGACGATGTGACCACTGTGATCCAAGGGGGTAAGTCTTCGGTAACGGCACTAACTGGATCGACCGAGGAAGAACAGTTTCATTAATGCAATCATCCGCCAATCCAGCGGATTGCTAAGGAGTGCGGTTGGGCGCTTAAATCATTCCAAAAGGATGACTTAAGCGCCTTTCTGTTTTACATTACACCTATGAGTGAGTGCATCCTTTGCAAAGAAGACGGTGGCCAGCTAGTTTGGCGCGGTGATGATGCGCGCGTTGTTTTAATTGACGACCCTGATCTTCCAGGATATTGCCGGGTTATCTGGAATCGGCATGTTGCAGAAATGAGCGATCTCTCACGGGTGGAGCGAGAGATTCTTATGGCCTTGGTTGATGTCACTGAGTTTGCAGTTCGTCGTGTGATGCATCCCCAAAAGATCAACATTGCATCATTGGGTAATCAGGTACCGCATTTGCATTGGCACGTGATTCCTCGGTTTATCGATGACCCATTTTTCTCAGGATCTATTTGGTCAAGCAAACAACGAGAGCTGTCTGAGAGCATCAGAAAAACAAGACGAGAATCTTCTAGGAGTTTGCCAGATGCGATCCGCTCTGGTATTGCTGATTTAGCCTAAAGTAATTTTCGTAAAGACTCTAAATAGGTATTTGTATCAAGCGCACTCGCGTCACGCTGAGCCTGCCATAAGACTTGTCCTAAACATTCCATGATTTGGTGTTGCGCTTCATGCTCAGAGTCTAATTTTTTACTCAATGCATTGGCGATCTGTCGAATGCCGGGGGGCTGATCAATCGAAATCTGTTCGCTAATCGATAGATGCATAGACAGATGCAAAAAAGGATTAGTTATTCCTTTCTCAGGGGTAAATTCTTGCTCAAGGGCGCCGGATGGATCGCTCAGGATCGCCTGAAACTCTGGGTGCAGTTCCATCCATTGACTCGCAAGCATTTCTAGGGGCGTTAAAAGACTCCCATCAGTGTGCTTTTGCCAGGTTGTGCAAAAAAACTGACGGACCTCCTCACGGGATGGATTAAATAGGGCCACGTACTTTTCCACTATCAGTTTTGTGTTTATAGGAACAAAGGGGCTCAACAACGCAATGAGCACAATCAGGATTACGTGCTTTGCAGACATAGCGACCATGCAAGATTAGCCAATGGTGCGCATCGTGGATAAATTCTTGTGGAACACGTTTCATTAGCTTCTTTTCAACCTCGATCACATTCTTGCCTGGGGCTAAACCAGTACGGTTGGATACCCTAAAAATATGAGTATCTACGGCGATAGTGGGTTCACCAAATGCAGTGTTCAGAATGACATTAGCGGTTTTACGCCCAACTCCTGGGAGAGCCTCGAGATCCTCTCGTTTCTTGGGGACCTCAGCACCATGTCGATTGATTAATATGCTGCACGTCTCTTGAAGGTGTTTCCCTTTGGTTTTATATAAACCAATGTGCTGAATATAGGGGCGAACCCCCGCCTCCCCTAGGGTAAGGATTGCTTCTGGTGTGTTGGCAACTGCGAAGAGTCGGCGTGTACCTTTATTTACAGAGATGTCGGTGGCTTGTGCCGATAAGAGAACCGCTGTTAATAGCTCAAATGGGGAGCTGTATTCTAGTTCGGTACTTGGTTTTGGATTGTTAGCTTTTAGTTCCTGAAAAAAGACAATCCGTTGCTCAGCATTCATACACAGACTATGGGTTTGATTGTTTGACCCGTGCTATCGCTGCAGCAATGATGGCACGCTTACGTTCAATTTCAGTTACTTCCGCCGGAGAGCTTGCTTGGGTTTCGTCCAGTGCAACTAGTTTTGCCTTCGCCTTCTTAGCTAAACGGCTCTGATTGTCACGCTCTTCGCGATCAAGTCGCTCTTGATGGGTTTGATAACGGGCCCTTGCGAGATCAGCCTGAGAGCTTGACCATGCATTCCATCCCGTTTGCTTACCGGTGATGTTAATCATGGTGATACAGTCGACCGGGCAGGGCGCCACACAGAGATCACAACCAGTGCACCACTGCGGTAAGACGGTATGCATTTGCTTGGAGGCACCCACAATAGCATCCACTGGACAAGCTTGAATACACAGTGTGCAACCAATACAAGCCTTGGGATCGATAAATGCGACTGGTCTGGGCCGTTCAATGCCGCATTCAGGATCAATTTGATTTATTTCTTCATTGAGCTTGAAATCCAGAATCCTACTGAGTCGAATAATGCCTTCTTGACCACCAGGAGGACAGCGATTTGGGCGTTCACCATCAGCCATTGCCTCTGCATAGCCGCGGCAATCCGGGTAGCCGCACTTTGTGCATTGTGTTTGAGGTAAGGCGTCCTCTAATAAGTCAGCTAGCTTGGGAGAGCGCATTGACTTCGATAGAAACGGACTTAATTAGCGTCTTGATTATTTGGATTGGTAGCGTGGTGCGCACGAATGAAGCTTTGTATTCGCGGATACACCTTATTACGCCAGCGTCTTCCAGAAAAGATGCCATAGTGCCCAGCACCACTGACCTCGTAATGCTCTTTCATAGACTCATCAATTCCTTTACAGAGTTTGTGAGCAGCGCGCGTTTGCCCGCTTCCAGAGATATCGTCCATTTCCCCCTCAATGGTGAGCATGGCTGATTGTTGAATATCTTCTGGTTTTACGAGTTCGCCATTTACCTTCCAAGTACCATTAGGTAATGCGCACTCTTGGAACACGGTTCTGATGGTGTCTAAATAGTAGTGTGCGTCCATGTCAAGCACAGCGTTGTATTCATCATAGAAGCGAATATGCGCTTTAGCATCTTGCTCGTCACCCCGTACTAAGTTTTGGAAGAAATCCCAATGAGACTGCATATGATTACTGGGGTTCATAGCAATAAAACCAAGGTGCTGTAAGAAACCAGGATAAACACGGCGACCCACGCCAGGATGGGGTGGCGGTACGTTATGAATCGTATTGGCTTCGAACCACTGAATCGATTTATTTGTGGCCAAGGAGTTGACGGCTGTGGGATGTTTGCGGGCATCAATCGGGCCGCCCATCATGATGAGTGATTTAGGAGTTGCTTCACCTCGGGAGGCCATTAATGAAACTGCTCCAAGGACAGGTACGGTCGGTTGGCATACAGAAATCACATGAAGATTGTTGGCACCAATTAAGCGAATGAAATCTTCAATGTAGTTCACGTAGTCGCTTAATCCAAAAACCCCTTGGTCATTTGGAACCATTCGCGCATCCACCCAGTCAGTAATGTAGACCTTATGGTCTTGCAACATCGTGCGCACAGTATCGCGTAATAAAGTGGAATGATGACCCGAGAGAGGGGCAACAATTAACACAATCGGGTCTTGCTTCATCTTCGTGATGACATCGATGTCATCGGAGAAGCGCTTAAAGCGAACTAAGTTACAAAATGGTCTTGCAAGGGTTGTGATTTCTTGAACTACTACCTCTTTGCCGTGGGCTTTGATGCTGCGAATGCCAAATTCAGGTTTTTTATAGTCTTTACCAAGACGGTGTAAGAGTTCATAGCTTGCAGCAAAGCGTTCCGCACCCGGAAGAAGGGATAGGGGGTTGGCCGGATTGATGAACGTCTCAGAGGTCGTTTTGGCCCAAGATGTTAAGGGTTGTAACAACGCTTTCTGAAAATCGTATATTTGATAAAGCATTGATTACCCTCCAAATACAGCAAAAACCCTATTTTGACACGAGAACCCGAGCGATAGCCTGAGCAACCCGATCTAAATTTTTGGTGTTCAAGGCTGCCACACAGATGCGCCCAGTCGAAAGTGCGTAGATACCATCTTGCTCTTGCAGATTGGCAACTTGGCCAGCAGTGAGGCCGGAATAGGAAAACATGCCACGCTGAGTCTCAATAAAGGAAAAATCCTGTTGCGCACCAGCAGCAGCCAGTTTTTTGTTAAGACCATGGCGCATTGCTTTAATTCGTTCCCGCATCTCGGCGAGTTCGTCTTCCCACATCTGGCGTAATTTAGGGGAGTTCAACACCATTGCCACAATCGCAGCACCATGCGTAGGTGGATTGGAATAATTGGTGCGTATGACCCGTTTTAATTGCGATAAAACCCGAGCGGATTCTTCCTTACTTTGAGTAACAATCGAAAGTGCGCCCACACGTTCACCATAGAGTGAAAATGATTTTGAAAAAGAGCTCGATACGAAGAAAGACATTCCAGAGTCGGCAAACAGTTGCACTGCCGCACCATCTTCTTCAATGCCGGTAGCAAATCCCTGATAGGCAATATCAAGAAAAGGAATTAACTGGCGTGTTTGGCAAATAGAAATAATTTTTTTCCACTGATCCGGAGTGAGATCTGCACCCGTTGGGTTGTGACAGCAGGCATGCAGAATCACTAAGGTTTTTGCTGGAAAGGACTCTAAAGATTTAACCATGCCCTCAAAATCCACGCCACGGGTCTTGGGGTCAAAGTAGCTGTACTCCAAGACCTGATAGCCGGCAGATTCAAAAATACCGCGATGGTTTTCCCAACTTGGCGCGCTAATTGCAGCGGGCGCATTAGTATCTAATCGCTTCACAAAATCACCGCCAACGCGCAAGGCTCCAGTTCCACCAAGACATTCAGCGGTTACCACGCGACCCTCTTTAATAAGGGGGGAGTCTGCGCCAAAGAGCAAGTTTTGCACTGCTGAGTTGTAAGGGTTTGGACCTTCGATTGGGACGTAGGCACGAGGCGATTGTTTAGCAACAACCTCTTTTTCAGCCTCAAGAACCGCCCTGAGTAAAGGCACCTTGCCTTCGTCGGTGTAGTAGACGCCAACGCCTAAATTCACTTTGCCGGCGCGTTGATCGGCAGTGTAGGCTTCAGTAAGGCCAAAAATGGGATCTTTGGGGGCTAATTGGACGGAGGAAAACAGGTTCATTTTGATTGAATGTGGTTTATGTGTTGTAAATCAGGTTCTTAGGAATGTTTGGTGCAATTGGAATAAAAACGGCAAAATTGACGATTGTTGAAAATTTGCTGCGCAAGTAAGTTCACAGTTATAAATGATAGCCGAGATGAGTAAGCCCACCCCAAAACCAGCCAACATAAGTCCTAAAACCAAAGCACGTGAGGACTCCTCTAAAAAATTAGTTAAAGAAGAGGGCGCAACTCTCAATCGGGGCATGCAAGATCCACCGCTAGTTGAGTCTCAATTCATCCGTTTTACAGATTCTCCGTATCAGTTGTATCAACCCTTTCCCCCTGCTGGTGATCAGCCTGCGGCGATTGATCAGTTGTGTGCTGGTATTGAGGACGGCCTATCGTTTCAGACCCTCTTGGGCGTAACCGGTTCAGGGAAGACCTTCACCATGGCCAATGTGATTGCACGAATGGGTCGACCCGCGATTGTCTTTGCTCCCAACAAAACTCTTGCTGCTCAGTTGTACTCAGAATTCAGGGAGTTCTTTCCTCGCAATGCAGTGGAGTACTTTGTAAGTTATTACGACTACTACCAGCCTGAAGCTTACGTCCCGACGCGCGACCTCTTTATTGAAAAAGACTCCTCAATCAATGAGCACATCGAGCAAATGCGTCTATCGGCAACTAAGAGCTTATTAGAGCGCCGTGATGTGGTGATTGTGGCGACGGTTTCTGCGATCTACGGCATTGGTAATCCCGGTGATTATCACAGCATGGTCTTAACGCTGAGGCCTGGTGATAAATTGACGCAGCGTGATATTGTCACGCGTTTAATTTCAATGCAGTACGAGCGCAATGAGCTCGATTTTCAGCGGGGTATCTTTCGGGTTCGGGGTGACACGATTGATATCTTCCCAGCCGAGCACAATGAGTTAGCCATCCGCGTTGAGTTGTTTGATGATCAAGTCGAGTCTTTGCATTTTTTTGATCCCCTGACCGGAAAGATTAAACAAAAGTTACCGCGCTTTACGGTGTACCCCAGCTCCCACTATGTAACCCCCCGCGAAACGATCTTGCGGGCAATTGAGACTATTAAGGTTGAGTTACGTGAGCGTTTAGATGAGTTCGTGAAAGACACTAAATTAGTCGAGGCGCAACGCTTAGAACAACGAACTCGCTTTGATCTTGAGATGCTCTCAGAGCTGGGATTTTGTAAGGGAATTGAAAACTACTCACGGCATTTATCGGGCGCAAAACCGGGCGATGCACCGCCCACCTTGGTGGATTATTTGCCACCCGATGCCTTGATGTTTTTGGATGAAAGTCATGTGTTGATTGGTCAGCTTAACGGGATGTATAACGGCGATCGGGCACGTAAACATACTTTGGTGGAGTATGGATTTCGTTTGCCCTCCGCGATGGATAATCGACCCTTAAAGTTCCCTGAATTTGAGACCAAGATGCGTCAAGCGGTTTTTGTATCAGCAACCCCAGCAGATTATGAGAACCAAAAGACAGGGCAAGTGGTTGAGCAGCTAGTTCGACCTACTGGACTTGTCGATCCGGCAATTGAAGTTTTGCCAGCAAGTACGCAGGTCGATGATTTACTTAATCAAATTCACGAACGGGTGAAGGTGCGCGAGCGTGTCTTAGTCACTGTTTTAACCAAGCGCATGGCCGAGCAGTTAACCGAATATTTATCGGATAACGGCGTGAAGGTGCGTTATGTCCACTCGGATATTGATACGGTTGAACGTGTTGAGATTATTCGGGATCTACGTCTGGGAGTATTTGATGTCTTAGTCGGAATTAATTTATTACGTGAAGGTCTCGATATACCTGAGGTATCGTTGGTCGCAATTTTGGATGCTGATAAGGAAGGTTTCTTACGAGCAGAACGAAGTTTGATTCAAACGATCGGGCGAGCTGCGCGCAATGTGAACGGTAAGGCGATTTTGTATGCGGATCGTATGACCAATTCCATGCAGCGTGCGATGGGTGAGACCGATCGACGAAGAACGAAGCAAATTGCCTTTAATCTCGAGCATGGCATTGAGCCCAAAGGGGTAACCAAGCGGATTAAAGACATTATTGATGGTGTTTACGATGTTCAAGAGAAGCGAAGTGAGCTACAAGTTGCCCAGAATCGGGCCCATTACGAGAGCATGAGCGAAAAAGAGCTTGCAAAAGAAATTGGTCGACTCGAGAAACAAATGATGGCGGAGGCCAAAAACCTCGAGTTTGAGAGGGCTGCGGCTACCCGTGATCAGATTGCTAAAATCAAGGAACTTGCTTTTGGTGCTTTAGCCAAAGATTCTCTCTAGAGCCCGCTAGGCTTGTGTTTGTTTTGGCTTCACAGATTCTTTCCCCTTATTAACCCTATGGTTTATTCCCGATCAAAATACTCGGGAATCTGCTATACTTGACCAGAATTGTCAGGTATTACCCTTCTGACAGTTGCTGTCCATAACAACCCACAACAAAGGTGATCTATGAGACTTACTACTAAAGGTCGATTTGCAGTAACCGCGATGATTGATTTGGCTCTGCGTGAAACGCATGGCCCCGTAACGCTTGCCGGTATTAGCCAGCGCCAAAAGATCTCGCTTTCCTATTTAGAGCAACTCTTTGGCAAGTTACGCCGCTTTAATATTGTTGAGAGTACACGCGGCCCTGGCGGCGGATACACCCTCGCGCGCAAGGCTGAAGAAATCAGTGTTGCTGACATCATTGTGGCGGTAGATGAACCCCTAGATGCGACCCAGTGCGGCGGTAAGGGCAATTGTCATAGCGAAGAAGATGCTCACAGCCGTTGCATGACCCATGACTTATGGACCAACTTAAACGCCAAGATGGTTGAGTATCTTGATTCAGTCAGTTTGCGCGATTTAGCTAAGCAGCAAGAGGGCCGTGGTGTGGTGATTCAGGATCTTCGCGAAAAGAAAGTTCGTATTGATTCGATTAAAACCAAAAAGCCAGCCACCGTTGCCGCAACTAAAAAGGATGAAGCTCCTAAGCGGCCTCTTATTAACTCTGTATTTAATCTTGCCAGACAAGGCTAAGCATGAACGCTCCACAAAAAGCTCCCCTTCAACCCGTTTCGCTCTATAGCCCGAAACATTTTCCGGTCTACATGGATTATTCGGCAACCACGCCGATTGATCAGCGTGTGGTCGATAAGATGCTTCCCTATTTGAGGGAACAATTTGGTAATCCAGCCTCGCGCAGTCATGCGTTTGGCTGGGCTGCTGAAGAGGCTGTTGAAGAAGCACGCGTGGAAGTTGCCAAACTAGTCAATGCTGATCCCCGTGAAATCGTGTGGACCAGCGGCGCAACTGAGAGCATTAATCTCGCGATCAAAGGCGCTGCTCATTTCTATAAAGAAAAGGGTAAGCACATTATTACGGTGAAGACTGAGCACAAAGCAACGCTTGATACCTGCCGTGAACTGGAGCGTGAGGGCTATGACGTCACGTATCTGGATGTAATGGATAACGGTCTGATTGACTTTGCACAGCTTGAAGCGGCTATTCGTCTAGATACCATTTTGGTGTCGGTGATATTTGTAAATAATGAAATTGGTGTTATTCAGGATATTCCCAAAATTGGTGAGCTTTGCCGCTCACGCGGAATCATCTTTCACGTCGACTCTGCCCAAGCAACTGGCAAAGTAGAGATTGATCTTGAGAAGCAAAAAGTTGATTTGATGAGCTTCTCAGCACATAAAACTTATGGACCCAAGGGAATTGGTGCTCTATATGTGCGCCGCAAACCGCGCGTACGCATCGAAGCGCAAATCCATGGCGGTGGGCATGAACGTGGCATGCGTTCAGGCACTCTACCGGTTCACCAAATTGTGGGTATGGGCGAGGCATTTCGGATAGCTCGGATAGAAATGGCCGAAGAGCGTGCACGCATTCGCACATTACGCGATCGTTTGTTGGCTGGCCTAAAAGATATTGAAGAGGTTTATGTCAATGGCGACATGGATCAGCGCGTCGCCCACAACCTCAATATCAGCTTTAATTACGTTGAAGGCGAATCTATGTTGATGGCCTTGAAAGACATTGCAATTTCTTCGGGTTCAGCGTGCACCTCTGCATCTTTAGAGCCCTCCTATGTATTGCGTGCTCTTGGGCGAAATGATGAACTAGCGCATAGCTCCATCCGTTTTACGATCGGCCGTTTTACAACCGAGGAAGAGGTGGACTTCACGATTAACTTAGTAAAAGAGAAAATTGCCAAATTACGAGAGCTTTCTCCTCTTTGGGAAATGTATAAAGATGGGATTGATCTAAGTACGATTCAGTGGGCAGCTCACTAATCATTGAAGAATTAAGTTTAAAAAGGAATTGATATGGCATATAGCGATAAAGTAATTGATCATTATGAGAACCCCCGTAATGTGGGTTCATTTGCCAAAGGCGATGAGCAGATTGGCACTGGAATGGTAGGCGCCCCCGCATGCGGGGACGTCATGAAGTTACAAATTCGGGTCAATGATCAGGGAGTGATTGAAGATGCTAAGTTCAAAACCTATGGCTGCGGATCCGCAATCGCCTCATCTTCCTTAGTGACCGAGTGGGTGAAGGGTAAAACCTTGGATCAGGCGCTTGAGATTAAGAACTCCCAAATTGCCCAAGAACTCTCTCTACCTCCTGTGAAGATACATTGCTCCATATTGGCTGAGGATGCCATTAAGGCCGCCGTCAAAGATTATCAAGAAAAGCACCTCGCTAAATAAGAAAGTATTGTTATGTCGATCACCCTGACCGAAAAAGCAGCAACCCATGTCAATCGCAGTTTGCAAAAACGTGGCAAGGGTTGTGGCTTGCGCTTGGGCGTGCGCACAACTGGTTGTTCTGGCCTTGCCTATCAATTAGAGTATGTGGATGAGGCTGTTGCGGAGGATCAGGTATTTGAGTCCCATGGCATTAAGATTTTTGTTGATCCAAAGAGCCTCGCTTATATTGATGGGACCGAGCTGGATTTTGTGCGCGAAGGCTTAAATGAAGGGTTTAAGTTTCAGAACCCGAATGTGAAAGATGAGTGTGGTTGTGGCGAATCTTTCCGCGTCTGACAACTACTTCACATTTTTTGGACTATTACCCCGTTTCAAACTTGATACGTCGGTTTTAGATCAAGCCTATCTAGCCATTCAAAAAGAAGTTCATCCTGATCGCCATACTAATGGCACAGAGGCAGAACAACGGGTAGCTATGCAGTTAGCAACCTATGCCAATACTGCCTATCGCACCTTAAAAGATCCTATCCAAAGAGGCTTATATCTTTGCCAGTTAAATGGCGTAGAGGCTCATTTAGAAACCAATACGGCCATGCCCGTTCAATTTCTAATGAAGCAAATGGAATGGCGTGAGACCCTCGATGAGTCTGCAGAGGATTTAAGCACCCTCGAGACTTTGGCGGCCGAAGTGGGTCAAGCCCACCAAAATGCAGTCATTCTTTTAGAAGAAGAGTGCGAGAAGGGACATTATCAAAAGGCAATCGAGACCGTTCGCGGTCTTCTCTTTATTGATAAATTTGCTACCGAGCTAGATGATGCGATTGCAGAGCTGGCCTAAATGCATCTAGAAAAATAATATGGCTTTACTACAAATTGCTGAACCTGGAATGGCACTTGCTCCCCACGAGCGCAAAATTTCTATTGGTATTGATCTGGGTACTACGAACTCCCTTGTTGCTATTGTCAAAGATGCGCTACCGACAGTTTTAGCTGATATCAACGGTAAGGAGCTGTTTCCATCCGTGATTCGCTATTTGCCGGGCGGACAAACTCAGGGCGGTTACGAGGCTTTAGAGCATGTGATCGATGATCCTAAAAATACGATTGTGTCTGTTAAGCGTTTTATGGGACGAGGTCTTAGCGATGTATCGCATATGGAGAGCTCACCATATGAGTTTATCGACGAACCAGGCATGGTGAAGTTGCGCACTGTTGCCGGCGATAAAACTCCAGTAGAGGTTAGTGCAGAGATCTTGGCTCGCTTACGCCAGCTCGCTGAAGACTCTGTCCAAGATGAGATTGTGGGGGCGGTGATAACGGTCCCCGCATACTTTGATGATGCCCAGCGCCAAGCAACCAAAGATGCTGCTCAACTTGCAGGCCTCAAGGTCTTGCGACTATTAAATGAACCTACTGCGGCAGCGATTGCCTATGGTTTAGATAATGCCTCCGAAGGAATCTATGCTGTTTATGATTTGGGCGGCGGCACCTTTGATATCTCTATTTTACGAATGAGTAAGGGAGTTTTTGAGGTTTTATCCACTGGCGGTGATTCTGCTCTGGGTGGCGATGATTTTGATCAATGCCTTTACTCTTGGGTGCTTGAACAAGTAAAGCTCTCGCCTCTTGCACCCCAAGACCAACGTGCATTATTACTAGCAGCTAAACAAACTAAAGAACAATTAAGCCTTGCTCCCCTTGCTAACGTGCATCTCACCCTGAGTACGGGGGCCGTTGTTCATCTAGAAGTAAGTCAAACCCAATTTTTTGAGATCACCCAGAGCTTGGTTAGTAAGACCATGACCTCAGTACGCAAAGCATTGCGTGATGCCCATCTGCAGACCCAAGATGTAAAGGGTGTGGTTATGGTTGGAGGCGCTACGCGTATGCCCCATGTTCAAGCAGCAGTTGCTGAGCTCTTTGCAAAACAACCCTTAAATAATTTAGACCCCGACCAAGTAGTTGCTTTGGGCGCTGCGATGCAGGCTGATTTATTAGCCGGTAATCAAAGTAAAAATAATGAATGGCTATTGCTCGATGTGATTCCGCTATCTTTAGGGCTTGAGACCATGGGTGGCCTGGTTGAAAAAATTATTCCACGCAACACCCCGATTCCAGTGGCCCAGGCACAAGAGTTCACGACCTTTAAAGATGGTCAGACTGGTTTATCACTTCATGTTGTCCAGGGTGAACGCGAGCTAGTGGATGCATGTCGATCATTAGCTCGTTTTGAACTAAAAGGCATACCACCGATGGTGGCTGGCGCAGCTCGTATTCGAGTGACCTTTCAGGTTGATGCGGACGGACTTTTATCAGTGCATGCCATCGAAGAAAGCTCTAGCGTACAAACCTCGATTGAGATTAAGCCTTCATATGGTTTAAGTGACTCAGACATTACCCGAATGTTGCAAGACGGCTTTGCCTCTGCCAAAGAGGATATGCAAGCCCGCTCTTTGCGTGAAGAGCAAGTGGAGGCAGAGCGCTTGATCGAAGCGGTCGGAGCTGCTTTAGAGCAAGATGGATATCTATTAACCGATATTGAGCGTGCCTTGATTCGAAAAGAGATGGCTCAACTGCATAATCTCGTGCAAACAGAGCAAGATAGCTCAATTGTGCGTAAAGCGGTTGAGAAAGCAGCGAAGACCACGGATCACTTTGCTGAAAAGCGAATGAATGCCAGTATCCAAAAAGCATTAACAGGTAAAAATGTTGCTGAGATCTAATTATTGAGACTGACCCATGACCCAAATTGTTGTTTTACCCCATGCTGAGTATTGTCCTGATGGAGCCGTCATCGATGCTGATCCTGGAACCAGTATTTGTGAGACCTTGCTAGCGAATGATATTGAGATTGAGCATGCCTGCGATATGGTGTGTGCCTGTACAACCTGTCATGTGATTGTGCGAGAAGGGGGTAATAGTTTAAATGAACCTGACGAGAACGAGGAAGATATGCTTGATCGAGCTTGGGGCTTATGCCCCCAATCACGGCTTTCATGTCAGGCTATTGTGGCAAATATTGATCTTGTGATTGAAATTCCAAAGTATTCGATCAATCATGCCAAAGAAAATCACTAACTCACTGAATCTAACTTAGTGCCATGGTCGGTAGGATACGTCAAAAGCAACTGCTTGAGCTGCAAGCTAGTGAAGAATTGAATGCAGTTGAGATTGTTATTTGCCCAATTTGTCTGCGTGAGATACCTCCAGAGCAACAAGAAGCCCATCATTTGATTCCAAAATCAAAGGGCGGTAGAGCCACTGAATATTTGCACAAAATTTGTCATCGACAGATTCATGCTCTATTTACAGATACTCAATTAGCAGCTAAGTTCAATACTGCTGAAGCCATTTTGCAGGATCCTGCTATGCAAAAATTCATCCGTTGGGTGGAAACTAAGCCGAATGCATTTTATGAGCGGGTCACAAAAAGCGAACGCGTACGTAATCGCTAGACGTTTAGTCTTCCTCACGACGTAGATGTGGGAATAAAATTACATCCCGAATATTAGGCATATCGGTGAGAAGCATCACCAGGCGGTCAATACCAATCCCACAACCCCCAGTTGGCGGCATGCCGTACTCCAAAGCGCGGATGAAATCATGGTCAAAGTACATCGCCTCTTCATCGCCCGCCTCTTTTTGTGCGACCTGCTTACGAAAACGTTCAGCCTGATCTTCTGCATCATTGAGCTCTGAGAAGCCATTGGCGATTTCGCGCCCTGTGATGAAGAGCTCAAAGCGCTCGGTAATGCCCTTGCGCGTATCCGATTCACGCGCTAGAGGACTAACTTCAATCGGATAATCAATAATATAAGTAGGATCCCAAAGATGCTCTTCGGCAACAAGCTCAAATAAAGCCAATTGCAGAGCGCCTAGCCCCGCATTTTTGAGAGCTGGGGAGTTGATATTTTCTCCGCCCTTTTTTAGCTCGGCACGAATAAAGTCAAGGTCTTCTAATTGGGCCGCAGCATAGGTCTTTTGTGAGAGTGGGGCGTATTTTAGGATTGCTTCGGTAATGGTGAGACGATCAAAGGGTTTGGCTAAATCAAGACCTCGCCCTTGGTGAGTGAGTGTTGCTGTCCCTTGCGCATCGATGGCGGCGTTGCGGATTAAATTTTCAGTAAAGTCCATCAGCCAGTGATAGTTGGTATAGGCTGCATAGAACTCCATCATGGTGAACTCTGGATTGTGACGCGGACTAAGCCCCTCATTTCTGAAGTTGCGATTAATTTCAAAGACACGCTCAAAGCCACCAACCACTAGGCGCTTTAGATAAAGCTCTGGAGCAATCCGCATATACATTTGCATATCGAGCGCATTGTGGTGGGTAATGAATGGCTTAGCTGCTGCTCCCCCAGGAATAGGGTGCAACATAGGCGTTTCAACTTCCATGAACTGCGCTTCGATCATATGTCGACGCAGCGAGGCAATGGCTTTGCTGCGTGCCAAGAAAGTATTACGACTTTCTGGGTTCACAATCAAATCGACATAGCGTTGCCGGTATTTAAGTTCTTGATCGGCAAGACCATGAAATTTATCTGGCAGTGGTCGTAAGGATTTACTTAAGAGGCGCAGTGTTGAGCACTCGACTGAGAGCTCGCCTTTATTGGTCTTAAAGAGATGGCCTTCAGCGGCAATGATGTCGCCCAGATCCCAATGCTTAAAAGCTGCATGAACGTCGACCCCGGTAATATCATCGCTGATATAGAACTGAATCTGACCGCTACGATCTTGAATCGTGGCAAAACTAGCTTTACCCATCACCCGTTTCAATACCATACGACCGGCGACCTTAACGCCAATCTTCTTGCTCGCTAACTCCTCTTTATTGAAGCCATCGTAATGATCATGTAAATCGGCTGCTAAATGAGTCGGAATAAAGTCATTGGGGAAGGGCACACCAGTTTGGCGCAGTTTAGCTAATTTCTCACGACGCTCAGCAATGATGTGGTTTTCATCAGGCGCTGGTTGTTGCTCATCGACAGTGGGTGGAGTGGTATTCATAAAGATGGCTCTCTGGAGATTACAGACCTTGTTTTAGACTGGCTGCGATAAAGGCATCGAGATCGCCATCTAAAACTTTTTGGGTGTTGGATATTTCAACATTGGTTCTTAAATCTTTAATGCGACTTTGATCTAAAACATAGGACCGAATTTGATGGCCCCAACCGACATCGGTTTTACTAGCCTCTAACTTATCTTGCTCAGCACGACGTTTACGCATCTCGTGTTCATATAAACGGGATTTAAGCATACTCATGGCCTCAGCACGATTACGGTGTTGACTGCGGTCATTTTGACACTGCACCACAATCCCCGTAGGAATATGTGTAAGACGCACCGCTGAATCTGTCTTATTAATATGCTGACCCCCCGCTCCTGAGGCGCGGTAGGTATCGGTGCGAATATCAGCCGGATTTACTTCAATTTCAATCGAGTCATCAATTTCAGGGTATACGTAAATACTGGCAAAAGAGGTATGCCGTCCACCTGAGGAATCAAAGGGGGATTTGCGTACCAGGCGGTGGACACCGGTTTCAGAGCGCAGGTGCCCGTAGGCATATTCACCATCTACCTTAATGGTGGCACTTTTAATACCAGCGACGTCCCCATCCGACTCTTCTAAGATTTCAGTCTTATAACCCTTGCGCTCACAGTATTTGAGGTATTGCCGATAGAGCATGCTGGCCCAATCGCAGGCCTCGGTGCCGCCCGCTCCTGCTTGGATATCAATAAAACAATTACAGGGATCCATTTCATTATGAAACATACGCCGAAATTCCAAGTCCGCAATGACCTTTTCATAAGACTCAGAATCAGTTTGCAGGGACAATAAGATGTCTTGATCGTTCTCGGCCTTAGCCAATTCCATCAGCTCCATACTGCTCGAGATATTTTGATTGAGTTCGGTAAGGATGTGTACAACGCCCTCTAAGAGCTTTTTTTCTTTGCCCAGTGCTTGGGCTTGCTTGGGATCATCCCAAATTTTGGGATCTTCCAGGATTTGATTAACTTCAACAAGACGATTTGACTTCGCATCGAAGTCAAAGATACCCCCGTAGTGCTTGCTCACGGGAGAGGAGATCTTTTAAAGAATTGGTAATGTGATTGAGTTGTTCGGCTTCCATGCTCAAATTATACGGGTAAGCGCTCGCTAGGATTGATCGTCCAATGCCTCGATCATTAATTGCACGCGAGCCTCTGCACGGAATCGATCGCTCACCAAACGATAGGCCAAGCGGGCTTGTTGTGGGAGTTCTTGGGTCCGATTAAACCAGACGCCTTGCACTAAAGGGGTGGGATGCGAAGCAGTCTCATCAGATACCCTTGGTTTGAGTTGTAGGCGTAGATGCTTATCTTTCATGAGAGATTGTTGTAGCACATCAAACTCTCCATAAAAAAGAGGCTCGGGAAAGCCATGACCCCAGATTTCGTTCATAAGGATGTCACTTGTTTTGACATTAAAGTCTCCAGGCCTTAGTTCCCCATCATGGATGCAACGTCGTTTTAGCAGGTCTTCCGTTAAGAGTTCACTGCTGACCTGTAAAAACGATTCTTCAAAAACCTCAAAATCAGCCTGACGAATCGTGAGTCCTGCTGCCATGGCATGCCCCCCAAACTTTTGAATGAGAGAGGGCTTGCGTTTTGAGACGAGATCGAGTGCATCGCGTAAATGAAATCCAGTAATCGAGCGCCCAGATCCGCGCAAAAGAGCTTCTCCATTAGACCCCTCCGCGGGTGCAAAAATAATTGCAGGACGATTAAACCGTTCTTTTAAACGAGACGCCACAATTCCAACCACCCCTTGATGCCAGTTGGCATTCCATAAACAGAGTGCAGGTCGATCGTCTGGATCACGATCGGTGAGATGCGCTAGGGCGGACTCTTGCATACCGGACTCAATCACTCGGCGCTCACGATTAATGCGGTCTAACTCTTGTGAAATCTCAAGGGCTGACTTAGAGTCATCGCACAGGAGTAACTTGATGCCAAGACTCATATCGGCAAGACGCCCTGCAGCATTGAGTCTTGGACCAATCGCAAAGCCTAGATCAAACGGGTTGGCTATTTCTGGATTGCGACCGGCAACCTCAAATAATGCGAGAAGTCCAGGTGGCGCAATTCCTTGACGGATTCTCTTTAAACCTTGTGACACTAAGATCCGATTATTGCGATCGAGTTGTGCAACATCGGCAACGGTACCAAGTGCAACGAGACCTAATAATTGTTCGAGCTTGGGTTGGGTCTCACTCGTAAAAATACCGCGTTGACGCAGTTCTGCACGAAGCGCAATTAAGACATAGAACATCACCCCAACACCTGCAAGAGCTTTACTCTGAAAACGACACTGGGCTTGATTGGGGTTCACAATCGCTAGGGCATTGGGTAATTGCTCGGTTGGTAAGTGATGGTCGGTTACCAGAACATCCATGCCATGTTCTTTGGCATAGTCAATACCTGCATGGCTGGCAATTCCGTTATCGACGGTAATCAACAAAGAGGGTTTTGGGCTCAGCACTTTTGCTAAATCGATAACTTCAGGCGTTAAGCCGTATCCCATCGTAAAGCGGTTGGGTACTAAAAAATCAATTTGCTTGGATGATGCACCAAGCATCTTCAAACCACGAATACCAACAGCGCAGGCTGTGGCACCGTCGCAATCATAGTCGGCGACGATGAGCATCTGACGTTGATCACGAATCGCATCCGCCAAGATCTTGGCGGCATTCTCACAATGCAGAAGGGTATTGGGTGGTAAGAGATGATTGAAATCCAATTGAAGTTCATCCACGCTATTAACACCTCGTGCAGCATACAGTCTCGCTAATACAGGATGCAGTTCGCCTGACTCTAGGATCTTAGCGATTTCTAACGAATACGGCCTTTGGCTAAAAATACTCATGCCAGAAGTTCTTCCCAAGAAGGGATTTTTGCTTTGCGCCAAAATGCAAGTGAACGAGTCCGAAAGTCTTTTGCCACAAAGTGACGCTTACGTTCAGTTTTCGGAAAATCAATCACCGTAAGTTCAAGATCATGTTCAATGAGCATTTGTCTAATGGAGGACCACAACTCTTTTGCCTGGGTATGGAAAACAAAGGTTTTTTGAGTGAGCGTTTCCCAATTCAGTTGAGGTTCGCAGCTTAAAGGAATGCCTAATCGTTTTGCCAATGGCGCCATCCATGTTGTATCGCTCACAATCGTTTGTGCAGTTTCTAGCTCGAGTGCTAATCGCACATCAGCATTTCTGCTAATGCCACTAAGCCAAATTGAGTTGATTGTTGGTAACCCTTGTTCATCCCGCGCTTGATTGATGGGATGAATATGCCAACGCATTTGTACTTCGTTTTGAACTCTGCGCCAGCGTTTGGCTAAACCTAATTCAGTAGTATCGCGCGGTAGCCACCAATCAATATTGCGACCTTGAGCTTGCGCAGGGCTATGTGTATGCAGTGTTTTAAATAGCTCTGACTTACCAAACCACTGATAGGGTACCACTTGGGTAAGAGACCCCAAGCCTTCTTCACTAAACAATAGGCTAGCTTCTTGCATCAATTGCTCAATTTCCTTGTCAGAGACATGAAAGGCATTTAACTGCAGCAGGACCAGGTGATCACGGGTTGCATGAAGATGAACCGGTTCAATACAGAAAAGTGTTTCATTTTCCCCAGAATGCTCCCCTAACATTGCTGCAGCAAGTGGAAAGCTCTTGCCAATCAGATATTGTTCATGCGCTAAACCATTTCCCAGCATCTGTGTGGGATCATCCTCGAGTTGGTCATCGCTATGAAGTAGAAGGGTGAGATGTTTAGACATGCCCCCAATTTTAGGTGGCATTTACAAGAGTTGCCCAGTAGGGGCTTGTGATTCACTAAACTGTGGGTATGTGGAAGATTCCGATTGAACTGGAGATAGGCCTAAAGTACACGCGCTCGAGACGGCGTAAGGCTGTGGGCCAACGCGACGGCTTTTTATCCTTTATATCGGGAATCTCGATGGCGGGTATTGCCTTAGGGGTTGCTGCGCTGATTGTGGTTCTCTCGGTCATGAACGGCTTTCAGAAAGAGGTTCGCGATCGCATGCTCTCCGTACTTTCTCATATTGAAATCACTGCCCCCAATGGTTTAGCAAACTGGGAGCCTGTTGCCGAGAAGTTATCCAGCCAAGCCCACGTTCTTGGCGTAGCACCCATGGTCAGCTCACAAGGGCTGCTATCGCGTGGTGAGGCAATGCGAGGTGTAGCACTGCGTGGTGTAGCTCCAGAACTAGAGGGAAAAGTATCTGATCTTCCTAAGCAATTTGTGGCGGGATCGATCGATGATTTAAAGCCAGGACAATTTGGCGTTGTGCTCGGTGCTCAGTTGGCAGGCACCCTTGGTGTGCGCATTGGTGATCGGGTCAGCCTATTAGTACCCGAAGGGGATTTAACTCCAGCAGGCATGATGCCGCGCATGCGAGCATTGCAAGTGGTCGGCATTACTGATAGCGGTCATTATGAGTATGACAGCACACTCACTATCATGCATTGGAAGGATGCAGCTGCGCTCTTGCGCATGACCGATCCAACCGGATTGCGAGTGAAGGTCGATGATATGCAAAGAGCACCTGAGATTGCTGTCAAGCTCGCTCAAGTGGTGCCCCAAGCATTGTGGGTGAGTGATTGGTCGCGCTCTAATCGAAATTGGTTTGCCGCGGTTCAGACCGAGAAAAAAATGATGTTCATTATTCTGACCTTAATCATCGCGGTTGCTGCCTTTAATCTTGTTTCGACTCTCGTGATGACCGTAACCGATAAACAAGCTGATATTGCAATCTTACGAACCATGGGGGCGAGTGCCGGATTGGTACAGCGTATCTTCTTAGTACAAGGATTAGCAATTGGACTATTAGGCAGCATCTCTGGCGTCGTGTTTGGTTTATTGATAGCCCTCAATATTGATGTGATCGTTCCCTTTATCGAGACTCTCTTTCGGGTTCAGTTTCTACCGCGTGATATTTACTTTATTAGTCAGTTGCCATCGGATGTGCGCTTTGATGATGTGCTAACAGTCGGGGTGATGGCATTCATTCTCTCCATTCTGGCCACCATTTATCCCAGCAGGAGAGCGGCTCACGTTAAACCAGCTGAGGCCTTGCGCTATGAATAAAGCCAATACTCCTGTATTGCGTGCTACAGGGCTTGCTAAAACCTATGGTGATGGAGCTACAGCGGTTGAGGTCTTAAAATCTGTTGATCTGGAGTTAGGCCGCGCTGAGAAAGTAGCGATTGTTGGTACCTCAGGATCGGGGAAGAGTACTTTGCTGCATTTGCTCGGGGGTTTAGATACAGCTAGCGCTGGTGAGGTGCAATTGGGTGGACAGATCATTAATCGTTTAAGCGCTACGGATCTTGATCAACTTCGCAACCATCACCTTGGCTTTGTGTATCAGTTTCATCATCTGCTAGATGAGTTGACTGCGATCGAGAACGTCGCCCTGCCACTGCGTATACGTGGGCTTGATCAGGAGGCATCCCATTCTCAAGCCAAAACATTGTTAGATGCTGTGGGCCTAGGACAACGTTTAATGCATACCCCTGCTGAGCTCTCTGGGGGAGAGCGGCAACGCGTTGCTGTAGCTAGAGCCTTAGTGGGAAAGCCCGATTGTGTCTTAGCCGATGAGCCTACCGGTAATTTAGATACCGAGACCGCCGACCGTGTCTTTGATTTAATGCTCGAGATTGCTCGTCAACAGGGCACTGCGTTTTTGATTGTGACCCATGATCCCATTCGTGCCAAGCGGTGCGATCGCATCTTGCATCTTGAACGCGGTACTTTAAAACTATTCACGGGTTTATAAATTAATGTGGCTTGATACCCATTGCCACTTAGATGCCCCCGAGTTTTTAGCTGATCTAGGGCAAATCATTGAGAATGCGCAAGTTGTAGGCGTTCAAGGAATCCTGTTGCCAGCAGTGCGGGCACATGATTTTGGAGCAGTTAAAGAATTAGTACATTCCTATAAAGATCGCATTCCGTATTTGGTTTATACCTTAGGGATTCATCCTCTGTATACCGATCGAGCCAAAGAAGAGGATCTGAAGATCCTAGAACAAGCCGTGAAAGAGTCGTTGAATGATCCCCATTTTGTTGGGATTGGTGAGATTGGACTGGATTATTTTGTACCGGATCTTGATCCTCATAAGCAAGCATTCTTTTTTGATGCGCAATTAGATCTTGCCCAGAGAATGAACTTACCCGTGATCTTGCATGTGCGGCGTTCTCAAGACATGATTTTAAAGGCATTACGCCAACGCTCTCTATCTGGCGGGATTGCCCATGCCTTTAATGGTAGCCATCAACAAGCTGAGCAATTTATTGCTTTGGGTTTTGCTCTAGGATTTGGAGGAGCTGCAACCTATGAGCGTGCTTTACAAATCAGACGTCTATTAAAAGATTTACCCATCAGTGCGATTGTGACCGAGACCGATTCTCCGGACATACCACCTGCATGGCTAAAAGATGAGCAGGTGCGACGCAATGAGCCTGCATACCTACCTCGCATTGCTAAGACCCTCGCAGAGCATCGGGGCATGACAGAGCAAGAACTTGCTGATGCTGTCATCAAAAATACCAGTCAAGTATTGCCCCGCTGGGGCCAATTGCTAGCTCAATAGCGTGCTGCGTTTCGGTATAACGGCATGGATTGCCGGAGGATCCTCTTTTCTTTTTTTGCCCGAAATGCCAAAGGAGGGTATCAGATTTTGCATTGGTCTCACTCTGGCATTCGCAATTGTCTGGCTCTCTCTCAGAAAAATTTACTCCCGAGTCTCAACGATCTGCTGGGTACTGGCACTCTTTACTTTGGGTTGGACTTATTCATTTCATTATGCCGAGTCAAGACTGGCCAAGCCTTTTCCAGCAGAACTAGAAAATCAAGAGATTCGGGTGAGAGGGTACATCGATCAGCTCCCCAATGGAGATGATCAGGGTCAGCGTTTTAGTTTTCGCGTGATCAGTTGGGATGAGCAAGATCTCAAGGACCTACCAGAGCGTATTTATTTGAGCTGGAGCAATGCTTGGCAGAAGAAAAAAGTTATCCCGAATTTAGTCCCGGGTCAAGAGTGGCAGTTCCTGGTGAAGTTAAAACGGCCTCATTCCTTAATGAACCCTCATCAGTTTGACTTCGAGCGCTGGATGTTTCATCAAGGGTTTGGTGCATACGGATCTGTTCGCGCCGGTGAGCTCTTGGCAGATTCTAGTTGGGTAACTGATTTCAAAACCGCAATCGAGTATCAGCGTTGGCGCATTCGAACCAAAATCAGAAATATCTTAGGTAAAGATGCTCAGTATGCTGGCGTTCTAATTGCATTGGTGATTGGCGATCAGAATGCGATTGCTCAGGAAGATTGGCGTGTATTTAATGCCACAGGAGTAGGGCACCTCATCTCTATTTCGGGTCTGCATGTCACTATGTTATCGGGATTGGGAGCGACCCTTGGAGCTTGGTTGTGGCGAAGAAGGCAGTTACCCCTGAGAGTTCCTGTGCAAAAGATAGCTGCCTGCACAGGATTTTTGATCGCTTTTTTATATGCGTGGTTAGCAGGTTTTCAAATACCAGCTCAACGCACTATGTATATGGTGGGTGTTGTTGCCTTTGCGCTCTGGACTGGGCGTATCGCACGCGCATTCGATATTTGGTGGCTCGCATTACTACTGGTATTAATAATGGATCCAATGGCAGCTTACACACCAGGCTTTTGGTTATCTTTTGGCGCGGTCGCAGTGATCTTGTATGGCATGGGGGCTTCGTCAAGCTTGATAGGCATCCCTAATGGTAAGGAGTACGAAAAAGATCGAACCCAACGCTTGATATTGGCCTTAAAAGAGTCATGCCGATTGCAGTGGATCGTAACGATTGCTTTATTGCCCTGCACACTCTATTGGTTCTATCAAGTATCTATCGCTTCACCCATCGCCAATGCTTTGGCAATACCAATCATTAGCTTTGTGGTGACCCCTTTAGCAATCGCTGGCGCTTTATTACCGGAGTGGATATCACACATCCTTTTGCATTTGGCTCATTTTACGATGGAACTAACAGCGCGCTACTTACATTATTTGGCTCAATTTGATTGGGTGGTGTTGTGGTCTCATCAGCCCACTTGGTGGTCACTCGCCCTATCTTCTCTTGGGATTTATCTCCACATACGGCCAGGACCCCTTCGTGATCAGTTCCTACTCCGCATTTTTGGTTTGATATTGATCATTCCACTGTTTTGGGAAAATCATCAAGCAATTAGGGAAGGTGAGTTTAGGGCAAGTGTATTTGATATTGGTCAGGGTACTGCTGTGCTGATCGAGACCAAAGCACATCGTCTTCTATATGATGCAGGCCCCCTTTCCGGAAAAAATGATAATGCAGGTGAGCGAACCCTCCTGCCTTATTTTCGGGGGGAGGGTATCAATCAGCTTGATCGGTTGGTGATTAGCCATAAAGATGCTGATCACATTGGTGGGGCAAGTACTTTAATCAAGAACATGCAGATTCAATTTTTTCTGGGAGTGATGCCAAAGAATCACCCATTCATGATCGAGCTTGATAGAAAATTGATACCTTCATTACCTTGCCAATATGGCCAGGAGTGGCAGTGGGATCGGGTGCAATTTAAAGTGTGGCATCCGGGACAAGAGATAACATTTGATCCCCAAGATCATCGAGGAAAACCAAATGAGAACAGTTGTGTTTTGGAAGTGAGCAATGGATATACCAGTTTCTGGTTAACTGGAGATATTGAGAAACGTGGAGAGCGAGAGCATATTGAGCGATTAGAAGAAGAGGGCTATCAACATCCTCCAAAAGTGATTGTGATGGCACCACACCATGGCAGTAAAACATCGTCATCGGCAGACTGGTTAGAAGTCTTAAAGCCTACTGCTGCATTCTCACAGCACGGATATCTCAATCGTTACGGCCATCCTCATCCGATCGTGAAGAAGCGCTATGAGAACAGCGAAATTCCCTTACTTGAAACAACCCAAACTGGTGCGCAGGTCTGGTATGCCAGTACAAACGAGTTACTTGTCGAATTAATGAGACCCATGAAGAAGCGATTGTGGCATCACGAGTAGTTTGAGTTCCCTACATAGCCCATACACTGGACAATGAAGAAAAAAGAGTTTGAGGCAAAAATGCTTCAAACTCTTACAGTATTTGGTTGCGGGGATAGGATTTGAACCTATGACCTTCGGGTTATGAGCCCGACGAGCTGCCAGACTGCTCCACCCCGCGCCTGAACCTCGTATTCTAGCATTTTTAAGTCCCAATGTCGAGTAAACCCTTAGATAACTTGCAATCAGGGGCGTATCATATGGACTTTGGTCACTTATTTGCATCCAAACAATGACAATTAGTAATCCAGAGTTTTCGAGTTCATCGGTTCTTAAGCCCGTTGATATTCACGGCACTGATCACCACACAAAAAAAAGTCTACCTGCAGTCATGTTGGCGGCGATTGGTGTTGTGTTTGGTGATATCGGTACCAGCCCCTTATACGCACTAAAAGAATGTTTTGATCCCAAGCATGGCATCCCATTCTCGGTAGAGGCGCTATATGGCGTTATTTCGATGATGATTTGGGCACTTTTTATTGTAGTGACCTTTAAATATGTCTTTTTTGTAATGCGCGCTGATAACAAAGGTGAGGGTGGCGTACTTTCTTTAATGGCCCTCGCGCTACGCTCGATAAAGAGTGACAGTCGTCAATATTTTCTGATCATGGTCTTGGGAATGTTAGGCGCTTGCATGTTACTGGGCGAGTCTGTAATTACCCCAGCCATTTCGGTTCTTTCTGCGGTGGAGGGGATCGCCATTGCAACCCCGCAATTGGCTAATGCGGTGATTCCAATATCAGTCATTATTTTGATTGCTTTGTTTGTGATTCAAAAATATGGAACGGCAGCAGTCGGTAAGTGGTTTGGACCCATTACTTTTATTTGGTTCATTACCTTAGCCATTTTGGGCTTAATGAACATCGGTAAAGCCCCAGAAATTATGTATGCATTTAACCCTATGTATGCCATTCATTTTGTTATGGACCACCCATTAACAGCATACATCGTGATGGGTGCTGTAATTCTCGTCGTCACTGGGGTGGAAGCCTTGTATCTGGATATGGGCCATTTTGGCCGTAACCCCGTACGCTATGCATGGCTCTTAATTGTCTTACCGTGTTTACTCATTAATTACTTGGGGCAGGGCGCAGTATTGATTGAAAATCCTGCCGCAACAGCAAACCCATTTTATTTAATGGTGCCGGAATGGGCTCTATGGCCTGTTGTCGGGTTGGCTACTGCCGCTACGGTTATTGCTTCACAAGCGGTGATTTCGGGAGCGTTTTCACTCGTTAACCAAGGTATCTTATTGGGCTTTATGCCACGCATGAATATTTTGCACACCTCAGATTCTGAGCGCGGCCAAATTTATATTCCTGCTGTGAATTGGGCGCTATTAATCATGGTGATCGTAACTGTGATTGAATTTGGTGAATCAGTCAACCTAGCTGCTGCTTATGGAATATCGGTGAGCTCAGCCATGTTGATTACTACCATTCTATTAAGCATCGTGATGCGCCGTGAGTGGCATATCAATCCATTCATCATTGGGTTTTTAATCATTAGCTTCTTTGTGATTGATCTAGCTTTCTGGACGGCAACTTTGATTAAAATCAAAGATGGGGGTTGGTATCCGTTGGCACTCGGTTTTCTAATCTTTACCTGCATCATTACCTGGTATCGCGGTAGGCAATTGCTCAGAGATAAATTGATTAAAGAGTCAATCCCGCTGGAGATGTTTATTAAAAATCTTCTGCAACATCCACCCCATCGGGTAGAGGGTACTGCAGTGTTCTTAACACCGCACATTGATTTTGTACCGGCAGCGATGCTCCATAACCTTAAGCATAACCATGTGATGCATCAACGGATCTTCTTTTTAAAGCTAAGTACATGGGATGTACCCTTTGTGCGTGATGATCAACGACTTTCCATAAAAGATTTGGGTGGCAATGTGTTTGCGGTGCGCTCAGTACATGGCTTTAAAGAGACCCCTGATATCAATAAAGTAATTGAGCTAATTGGTAAGCAATACAATCTTCCATTTGATCTGATGGATACCACCTTCTTCTTGGCACGCGATGCGATTACTCCGGCAAAATCTCCAGGAATGGCTGTGTGGCGCGAGCGTTTATTTGCTACCTTGATGCAAAACGCAGCTAAGCCATCTGATTTTTATAATATTCCCGCCAATCGTTTAGTCGAACTAGGTGCTAAAGTTGAGATTTAATGAATGAAGTATTTTTTACTTGCATTTCTAGTGCCATGGGTATTTTTATCTACCTTGATCATGGCTGCTACCAACGATGAGCTCGAGCTAGAGCGTCTAAATCAGATTGAATCTGAGCTTACTCTTCAAAGAGAATGGGCTGACTATCGTTGGAAGAAAACCAATTCAGAATGCTATGCCAAGTTTTTTGTGAACTCTTGCTTAGAAGATGCCCGTGCTAAATATCGCCGTGAGATTGATCCAATTCGATCCCAAGAGGTTTTGCTCAATGAGAATCAACGGATTTTTAAAGACCAAATTAAAACCCAGCGGGATGCACAGCGTGCCGCAGAGCGCGCAGATCCAAAGCGGTCCCAAGAGCGTGCGGATAATGAAAAAGCATTCCAGCAGAAACAAAAAGAAGCGGCTGCTCGGGCTGCCGATCTCGAAGAGCGACGTAAAGATGCTCCACGCCGTGCTCAAGAAAATAAATCTGGTGTGAAGTTAGATTAATTATTTTGGCAAAGATTAAAACACTCTATATATGCCAGGCGTGTGGCGGTAGTTCGCCCAAATGGCAGGGGCAGTGTCCTGCTTGTCAGGCTTGGAATACTCTAGAGGAGTCTTTGGCAGAGACTTCATCTAGCAATCGGTTTGAGGGTCTCACAAACCCTATACCACGACAAAAATTAGTGAGTATTGATGCCGAGGATTCTCCCCGCTTGCCAACTGGCATCGATGAGCTTGATCGTGTTTTGGGGGGTGGCTTGGTGCCCGGTGGAGTGGTACTCCTAGGGGGTGATCCTGGTATTGGTAAGTCCACTTTATTACTGCAAGCCTTAGCACAGCTAAGTGCAAATGGCGTAGATGTTCTATACAGTAGTGGAGAAGAATCGGCTGCGCAAATTGCTTTACGGGCGAATCGCATTCATTTAAATGCACCTCAATTAGAAGTACTAGCAGAAATCCAGCTGGAAAAATTATTACTTTCTGTAGAGGCTGCAAAGCCTCAGGTTTTGGTGGTGGACTCCATTCAAACCTTGTATTCAGATGCATTTTCATCAGCCCCTGGATCAGTTTCTCAAGTTAGAGAATGTGCCGCACAATTAACGCGTTTGGCTAAGTCAAGTGGTATTTGTGTCTTGTTAGTGGGGCATGTAACCAAAGACGGGCATTTAGCCGGCCCTCGCGTGTTAGAGCATATCGTCGATACTGTTTTGTATTTTGAGGGAGATACCCACTCCTCATTCCGCTTAGTGCGCGCTATTAAAAACCGTTTTGGTGCCGTGAACGAATTAGGTGTCTTTGCTATGACCGAACGCGGTCTTAAGGGCGTTAATAATCCATCGGCATTATTTTTATCGCAGCATCCAGAGACTGTTCCAGGATCCTGTGTTTTGGTCACTCAAGAGGGTAGTCGACCTTTATTGGTAGAGATTCAGGCTTTAGTAGATACAGCGCATATTCCCAATCCACGGCGCTTAGCAGTAGGCTTAGAGCAAACCCGTTTGGCGATGTTATTGGCGGTCTTACATCGTCACGCAGGTATTGCTTGCTTCGATCAGGATGTCTTTTTAAATGCGGTAGGAGGCGTCAAGATCAGCGAGCCTGCTGCCGACCTTGCTGTTCTTCTAGCTATTGCATCGTCCATTCGTAATCGAGCCTTACCCAAAAGCTTGGTGGTCTTCGGTGAGGTTGGTTTAGCGGGAGAGATTCGTCCATGCCCACGCGGTCAAGAGCGCCTTAAAGAAGCCGCAAAATTAGGCTTTACAGTAGCCATTATTCCAAAAGCAAATCTGCCCAAGACTAAGATTGCAAACTTACGCGTGATCGCTGTCGAGCGTATTGATGAAGCCATCAGTGAAGCTAATACTCTAAGCTAATCCTAGTTAGTTTGTAGATCTTCTGCCTGAATGAGGCAAACCTGCATATCACCGGCTGACACTTCTATCCATATAGTTGGTATGTGCGCAAATGCTTCATGAAAGTGTTCATACTCATTACCAATTTCAATTACTAAAGCACCGCGTTCATTTAAGTAATCAGCGGCGCCTGCAATAATTCGGTGGATGATGTCCATACCATTCTCACCACCTGCTAGCGCTTCTCTGGGCTCGGCACGATATTCTTGGGGGAGGGTGCGCATAGTTGTTTCATTCACATAAGGCGGATTACAAATGATGAGATCAAACCGATGGTCTTCATCGGTATCTGGAAGCGCATCCCACAAATCCCCTTGCAATAGTTCAATATGATTGCTTAGGTGATGACGATCTAAATTGCGAGCTGCTAAAGCAAGTGCGGGCATAGACAGATCGCACGCCTTGATGTGTAAATCAGGGTAATGGAGTGCAGTCAAAATAGCTAATGAGCCATTACCAGTGCACAAATCCAGAACTTTGCCATCCGCCGGTAACCAGGGATTGAGGGCATCATTCACAATGAGTTCAGCAATGAAGGAGCGCGGAATAATACTTTGTGGGGTGCAATCAAACGGCACTCCCATGAGCCAAGCCTCGCCAAGAAGATAGGCTAAGGGCTCACGACTGCTGATTCGTTTATGAGTGATTTGCAAGGCGTCTTGAACCATTTTTGGAGAGAGAATGGTATCGCCAAGATCAAGTACTTCTGTTGGAGAAACATTTAACTGTTTGCTCACAATCCAAAGCGCTTCACTCTGAGCATTGCTCGCACCATGCCCATAATGCAATTGCGATGGCTCTAGTAATTGGGTAATTTGTGTGCAACAGTCAGTGACTGTTAAGGGGGATGGATTCAAGACTTTGGGGGAAGCTTCCATAAAAATCGCATTACGCTAGGAGCAGCATTCTGTGATTAAGCAATGAGTTTTTCAAGAACGCGACGATAGATATTTTTGAGCGGTTCAATCGAATTGAGTGCCACACGCTCATCAATCTTATGACTTGTGGCGTTGACTGGACCAAACTCAACGAGCTCTGAGCAGATTTTGGCAATAAAGCGACCATCGCTTGTACCACCGGTGGTAGACAGTTCGGTGCTCACCTTTGTCTCGGCCATAATGGACTGACGCATTGCGCCTGCAAGAGCACCATCGCCCGTTAAGAAAGGTTCACCCCCTAAGGTCCAAGCAATCTCAAACTCTAGACCTGTTTCACTCAGGATGCGCTCAAGTTCACCTTTGAGTTGGTCTGGCGTACTCTCAGTGGAGAAACGGAAGTTGAAGTCAAGTGCGAGTTCTCCTGGAATCACATTGTTCGCACCCGTACCCGCATGAATATTGGAGATCTGAAAACTAGTTGGCTGAAAATACTGGTTGCCGCGATCCCACTCTTTGGAAACTAATTTGCTAAGTGCTGGGGCAAGCTCATGAATGGGATTACGTCCTAAATGAGGATAGGCAATATGCGCTTGTATGCCCTTAATGGCTAACTTACCGGAGAGAGAACCGCGACGACCATTTTTAATCATGTCACCTAGTTGTGTAACGGAGGTTGGTTCTCCAATAACACAGTAATCGAGTTTTTGACCGCGCTGCTTGAGAAGATCGCAGACGATTACCGTACCATCATTGGCAGGACCTTCTTCATCGCTTGTAATTAAGAATGCAATGGAGCCTTTGTGATTGGGGTATTGCTTCACAAACTCTTCGCTAGCAACTACAAAACCAGCCAGTGAGGTTTTCATATCAGCGGCACCACGACCATAGAGATGTGCGTCACGCTCACTCGGTATAAATGGATCAGTGGTCCATTTTTCTAAGGGGCCAGTGGGCACCACATCGGTATGACCTGCAAAGGCAAGAACCTTACCTTTGGGCTCGGAACCCCGCTTGATTGCCCATAAATTGGTGACCTGAAAATTAGCCGGTCCACTCACAATGGTCTCGGTCTCAAACCCGATTGCCGCAAGTCGTTTTGCAATCAACTCTTGGCAGCCACCATCGGCTGGCGTTACCGAACGACACGAAATTAGTTCTTTGGTGAAATCAAGAGCGTTAGACATAGCTGAGGAATAGCATCCTAATCACGTAAGAGTTCATTGATGGCGGTCTTGGCACGCGTTTGTGCATCCACTTTTTTCACAATCACAGCAGCATATAAACTGTACTTACCGTTACTAGCAGGGATTGAGCCCGGGACCACCACTGAGCCTGATGGCACTCGGCCGTAGTGGACCTCGCCGGTCTCGCGGTCATAGATCTTGGTGCTTTGACCAATATAGACACCCATCGAGAGCACGCTGTTTTCTTCAATCACAACACCTTCGACCACTTCGGAGCGTGCGCCAATAAAGCAGTTATCTTCGATAATGACCGGACCTGCCTGAATGGGTTCTAAGACCCCACCAATGCCAACGCCTCCCGAGAGATGAACGTTCTTGCCGATCTGAGCACATGACCCCACGGTTGCCCAGGTGTCAACCATAGTTCCTTCGTCCACATAGGCACCAATATTGACGTAAGAAGGCATGAGAACCACATTTTTGGCTACATAAGAACCTCGGCGGGCAAATGCGGGCGGAACGACTCGGAAGCCGCCTTTAGCAAAGTCTTCCGGGGTGTAATTTGCAAACTTGCTGGGGACTTTGTCGTAGAACTGCGTAAAACCACCGGCTGACATCGTTTGGTTATCTTCGAGGCGGAACGATAACAAGACCGCTTTTTTAACCCATTGATTGACATTCCACTGCCCTACACTTTGTCTCTGAGCAACTCGGATAGAGCCATTATTAAGACCCTCCAAGACTGCGCCAACAGCCTGTCTGATCTCAGCGGGTGCAGAGCTTGGGGAAAGATTGGCACGGTTTTCCCAGGCCTGATCGATGGTGGTTTGTAGGGCTAGACTCATAGGTTGTCGATAACTATAGGATTGATAAGGATTTTTAGAAAATTCGTGGTTTAAATCACAAGTGTTTCATTATATTGGGGGTTCTCCTAGAGCGTTGACCATGCGCAGGATTGTTATCATCTCTGCTGAGAACTTTTTAATCCTAAAATCCCTGACTTTGTCCCCCAAGAAGAACGTCCGTGCAACTTAAATCTATTAAATTATCTGGCTTTAAATCCTTTGTTGACCCTACTCATTTTGAGTTGCCTGGCCAGTTAATTGGGGTTGTAGGACCCAATGGCTGCGGTAAGTCCAACATCATTGATGCGGTACGGTGGGTGCTTGGCGAATCTCGCGCTAGCGAGTTGCGCGGCGAGTCAATGCAAGACGTGATTTTTAATGGCTCGGGTCTACGTAAACCCTCTGGCCGTGCCAGCGTCGAACTCATTTTTGATAATGCTGATGGGCGTGCACATGGGCAATGGTCAAGCTTCACAGAATTGTCTGTTAAACGGGTCTTAACACGTGATGGCAATTCGAGTTACTACATTAATAATCAGGTAGTCCGTCGCAAAGACGTCCAAGATATCTTTCTAGGAACGGGTCTTGGTCCTCGTGCTTATGCCATTATTGGGCAAGGAACCATTTCCCGAATCTTGGAGTCCAAGCCGGAGGAGTTGCGAGTCTTCTTAGAGGAAGCTGCTGGGGTATCCAAATACAAAGAGCGTCGTAAAGAAACCGCATCACGTTTAGAAGATACTCAGGAGAATCTTGTTCGCGTGCAGGATATTGTGCGTGAGCTTGAGCAACAACTCGCTCGTCTTGAGGCCCAAGCAGAAGTTGCAAGTCGCCACAACGAGCTCTTGGCTCACATGAAGTCGCAACAGCATCTCCTTTGGTTTGTGAAACAAACTGAGTCTGGTAAAGAACAAGAGAAGCACGCCAATGCAATTCGTGAGACGCAGGTTAAATTGGAAGCAGAAACATCAAAGCTGCGCCATGCGGAGTCTGAACTAGAGACTATGCGCACCCAGCAATACGCCTTGCAGGATGTTGTCTCTAAAGCTCAGGGTGATCTCTATGAAACCAATTCAGAGGTAAGCCAGGTTGAGGCCGAAATTAAATATGTGCAGGAATCTCGGCAGCGCCTCCAAGAGCAGGTTGCCGATTTACAAGCTCAGCTCGATCGTTGGACCACCCAAGAGAAAGAGGCTGCACAGGCCCAGCGCCAAGCCGAACAGGAGTGTAGAGAGGCTAGTGAGAACGAGACAAGCTTGCAAGCAGAATTTGTGCAACTACAGCAACGAACTCCTACTCAGGATCAGGCTTATCAAGCAGCAAGTATTGCGCTTGAAAAAGCGCGTACCGTGCTAGCTAGTATGGAGCAACGCATTATCAGTTTGCAAGAGCGGGCCAGGGCTGGAGAATCTCAGTCTGAAGAAGTGAATGGTCGAGCGAGTCGTCTAAACGATGAGTTAGTAGGAATGCGTAAGCCCGATCAGCAAGCGCTACAGATGGCTACTGATCGCCATGTAATGGCGCAACGTAAAGCAGAGGAAGCTAAGCTAAAAGCCAATCAAACCCAAGGGCAGGTTCCTGCAACCGATGCTATTCGTCAAAAAGCGTTAGAGCAGATTCAAAAAGCGAATCAAGATGTTCATCAAAGTGAGGCCAAATTAACGGCCTTAGCTGCTTTGCAGGCTAGCGTTCAGGCACAAGGCAAAATTGGACCTTGGTTGGAGAGCAAGGGTCTCAAAGAAAGTAAACGACTGTGGCAAGAGCTAAAAGTTGAAAAAGGCTGGGAGCCCGCGTTGGAATCAGTATTGCGGGAGCGCTTAGCAGCATTAACCGGTAAGAGTATTAATGAGACACTCAGTCTTGCGCAAGATGCGCCCCCGAGCCGTTTGGCTATTTTATTGACCGATGGTATCGACCAATCCGATTCCAAGCCACCGGCTGGTTTTATAACGCTCTTATCTCGAGTTCAGGCAAGCGGAACAATTGCAGGCGTTCTTCAAGAATGGCTCAGCCATATTTACATTGCAGATAATTTAGAAGACGCGTTGCGTCGACGCTCCCAACTAAGCAAGGGGGCTGCTCTAGTTACTCAGCAGGGACACGTTGTGACCCGAGTGGGGGTGCAGTTGTACGCAGCAGACTCAGAGCAAGCAGGCATGCTAGCCAGAGCCCAAGAGATGGAAAGCCTTGAGAAGCAACTCAAGGCCCAACAGTTGATTCAGAGTGAGGCTCGAAGCGAGCTCGAGCAGGCGAATGCTAACTATCAAGCCGCTCAACAAGCCGCTGATCAGGCTCGGATTGCAGCCGACCAGTCAGTCCAGGAGGCTCATAGCTTCCAGGTGGAGAAGATGCAACTATTGCAAGCAGAAGAGCAGTACAGCACTCGAGCAGCGCAGATTGATAGTGAGCTTCAAGAAATTACACAGCAGTTAGGCCAGATTCAAGAAGCCAATGCGCAAATTAATACACAATTGACCCAATCAGAGTCGGAGAAGGCTGCCCTACAAAATAGCCTCAGTTCTGCGCAACAGCATTTGGAGCAAGCCGAGTCAGCGCGTGAGTTACTACGAGAAGAACTTCGTCAAGCCGAGATGACCGCCCAAGAGGCTGCGTTTACTACGCGTTCACTTCAGCAAAAAATCAATGATTTGCAACGTGATCAAACAACTGCTAGAACCCAGATCATGGAACTACAGGATCGTTTTGATGCAAGCCAAACCGAGCTCAAGGGTTTAAGTGATGAGGCAGCCCAGAATAAATTACAGACATTGTTAATGACGCGCTCTGAGCGTGAGGCAGCCCTTGCTAAAGCGCGGACCGAACAAGAGGCTATGCAACATCAGTTACGCGAGGCAGACGAGGCTCGTCTATTTTTGGAGCAAACTCTCCAACCGATGCGCGATCGTGTGGTTGACCTGCAATTACGTGAGCAAGCAGCGCGCTTAAGCTATGAGCAGTTCACCACCTTGCTAATGGATGACGAGGCGGATCTGCAGGACTTAGCGGAGCGCTATAGCCCTGAATTGCGAGCGAGCAGTTTGCAGGGTGAGGTAACCCGCCTGAATAATGAAATCCAGTCGCTCGGACCAGTCAATATGGCGGCACTTGAGGAGTTGACGAGCAGTCGTGAGCGTAAATCATTCTTAGATGCTCAATCCGCTGATTTGAATGAAGCTATTAAAACCCTAACGGACGCAATTGCCAAAATTGATGCGGAGACTAGAGATCTCTTGCAAGGTACCTTCGATCAAGTGAATACCCATTTTGGACGCTTATTCCCCGAACTTTTTGGTGGAGGGCATGCCGAGTTGGTGATGACCGGTGAAGAGATCTTGGATGCCGGTGTGCAAGTGATGGCACAACCTCCCGGTAAGAAGAACAGCACGATTCATTTGCTCTCAGGTGGCGAGAAAGCATTAACAGCGATTGCCCTAGTGTTTTCTCTATTCTTGTTAAATCCAGCCCCATTTTGCTTGTTGGATGAGGTGGATGCCCCACTTGATGATGCAAATACGATGCGCTATTCTGAAATGGTGTCTAGAATGTCAGGTAAGACCCAGTTTGTGTTTATTTCGCATAACAAGATCACCATGGAAATTGCAAGCCAATTGATTGGAGTAACTATGCAGGAACAGGGCGTCTCGCGGATTGTTGCGGTTGACATCACATCGGCAGTATCGATGGTGGAGGCGGCTTAATGCCGCTTGAGCAATTTTCGTCTCAATGGGGCTTGTCGGAGCTACAGCTTGCCCTAGGTTTTATTGGCTTCCTGTTTTTCATTTGGGTAATTGTCTATAACATCCGCAATACCAAGGGTCGAAGAGGTAATGATGCTGTGCGGGTTGAACCAAGCTCCAAGTCGGAAGAGGTAATCGTTAGTGAGCCAATCCCTGCCCCCTTAAGCCCTTATCAAACCTTATCTAAACAAACTATTGATCCACGGATTGATTGTGTGATTGCTTTGCGGTTTTCAGAACCCATTTCCGGAATTGAGATTTTGGATGCTCTGAACGATTGGACTGACCTACAAACACCTTGGATGGCGGATGGTTTGTCGGTTACCGGTCCGAGTGAGGGGGTATGGTGCCCGTTGGACACAAATCATTTTTATGCAGAGATTCAATTGGCAGTGCAATTGGCTAGCCGTAAAGGCCCAATCGGAGTTCTTGAGTTATCTGATTTTTGCTCTCGGGTACAAGCTCTTGCAGAAACTTTAGACGCCCAAATCGATATGCCATCTGTCAGCGGGATGCTTGATAGTGCAAAAGAGTTGGATGTGATTGCCGCTCAAAGTGATGTGCTCTTGGGTATCAATATTGTGTTTGATCAACAATCGTGGTCTTGGCCTCATCTTGATTCAGCTCTTACCCAACGTGGATTTAAGCTAAGTAATGATGGTGCATATTTCGAATATTCCATGCAAGGAAAGACTGTATTTCGGACTGGACAATTTGATCATCAGACCCCCGTCTCGCAAATTACCCTTCAACTCGAGGTGCCAGTTGTTCTAGCTAACCTACAGCCATTTGATCGAATGCTGAAAGAGGCGGCGGATATTGCAGAAACTCTACAAGGGCGTTTAGTGGATGATAACGGCATCAATCTCACCGAAAGCTCGGTGAATGTGATTCGACAACAGCTTGACGTCCTATATGCCCAGTTAGAGAAATCTGGTATTGCTGCTGGATCGGGTACCGCCATTCGATTATTTAGTTAGGACAGCAATTGAGTAAAGACGGATCCTTAGAAGCGGATCGTTTCCGCTATTTGCAAACAGAACTTGCGCGTCTAGAGCATGCCTATTACGTACTTGATCAATCTCTAGTACCCGATGCAGAATATGATCGCTTGTATCGAGAGCTCCTCGATCTGGAGCAAAAATATCCCGACTGGATAAGCGCAGATTCTTTATCACAACGTGTTGGCGGAACACCATTAAAAGTATTTAATGAGGTTAAGCACGCTGTACCAATGCTCTCCTTAAATAATGCGTTTGAGGAGTCTGAGTTAATAAACTTTGATCGGCGCTGTCGTGATGGCTTAGGGCTTGAGAGTGTTGATTACGCATGTGAACTAAAGTTTGATGGATTGGCAATCTCCTTACGCTACGAGCGCGGGGTATTGGTACAGGCAGCTACCCGAGGCGATGGGGCGAGTGGCGAAGACGTCACAGTCAATATCCGCACCATCCGCGCTATTCCATTGCGCTTAACTGGGAAGAAGATTCCGGATGTTCTGGAGGTGCGTGGCGAGGTATTCATGCATCGCGACGATTTTGAGAAAATGAATAAATACGCTGCAACTCTTGGAGAAAAAGAATTTGCGAATCCTCGTAATGCTGCTGCGGGGAGTTTGCGACAACTTGACTCCAAGATTACGGCAAAGCGACCTTTAAGTTTCTTTGCCTATGGCCTTGGCGCCTTTGAGCCTATTAATTGGCTTCCCAAGACTCATAGTCAGTTACTTGATCACTACGTAGAGCTTGGGCTTCCTGTTTGTCAGGAGAGGCGGGTGGTAAGTTCTGTAGAGGGCCTGAATCAGTTTTATCAAGAAATTGGAAGAAAGCGCAATCAGTTACCTTACGAGATTGATGGCGTTGTCTATAAGGTGAATTCGTTTAGTCAGCAAAATACCTTGGGATTTGTCTCGCGCGCACCACGGTTTGCAATTGCTCATAAATACCCAGCCCAAGAGGAGATCACGACTGTTTTGGGTATAGACGTTCAGGTTGGTCGAACTGGTGCGATTACACCGGTTGCTCGGCTATCTCCAGTGCTTGTTGGCGGTGTTACTGTCACTAATGCCACACTTCATAATGAGGATGAGGTCCGTCGTAAGGACGTACGGGTGGGTGATACGGTTGTTGTGCGTCGAGCAGGAGATGTCATTCCGGAAGTGGTTTCGGTCGTTTTAGATCGAAGACCGCAGCACGCCAAGCCATTTGAAATTCCAAGCCGTTGCCCGATTTGTGATTCCCACATCGAGCGTTTGGTTGATGAAGCAATAGCAAGGTGTAGTGGCGGTCTATTTTGTGCCGCCCAACGCAAGCAAGCCTTACTTCATTTTGCCCATCGTCGCGCCATGGACATTGAGGGGCTCGGTGACAAAATTGTTGATCAGCTCGTTGATCTCAATTTGGTTCGAACCCCTGCTGATCTCTACCGCTTAGGATTTTCTGCATTAGCTAATTTAGAGCGGATGGGTGATAAGTCTGCAGATAATTTGATTCGATCGATTGCACAATCCAAGAGTACAAGCTTGCCACGCTTTATCTTTGGCCTGGGTATTCGCCATGTGGGAGAAAGCACTGCTAAAGATTTGGCTAAGTATTTTGGAACAATGCAGGCCCTCATGGATGCACAGATGGAAGATCTTCTTACGGTTAATGATGTGGGTCCAGTAGTAGCAAACTCCATCATCAGTTTTATGTCGGAGAGCCATAATCGAGAGGTCATCGAACAATTATTAGCATCAGGGATTGAGTTTCAGGTGGAAGAGCAAATTGCTAGTGTTGATCTTAGTGATAAGACCTTTGTTCTTACGGGTACATTGCCAACGATGTCACGCGATCAAGCAAAGACTTTACTTGAAGCAGCAGGCGCAAAAGTGGCAGGCTCAGTGTCTCAGAAAACCTCTTATGTTGTTGCTGGATCTGACGCCGGAAGTAAGTTAGAGAAAGCTAATGAGCTAGGCATCCCCATACTGGATGAGGACGCTTTAATGAAAATCTTAGGCCGCTAAGACCTCTAGCAATTCTGTTTCAAGCTGAATCTGTAACTTAGGATTCTTACTCAGGTTAGTGCCATCAAGCAACATAATGTCTTCCACTCGCTCCCCAAGGGTATTAATGCGGGCAGTATGTAAAGAAACACGGTGTTTTGCTAAGGCCTTGGCAACCGCATATAACAGACCAGAACGGTCTGATGCTGAAAGAGTGAGAGCAAAGTATTCATTGCGTTCATCGGGTTGCAAGCTCACTCTTGCTTGGATTGGAAAACTTTTAGATTGACGCGAGAGACGACCAATATTGGGCTCTGGTAAGGGGGCTGATTTTTGAATGGATTCCGCGAGTTCATACTCAACGAGCTGAATCAGATCACGATAGCTACCTCCGTCCTCGACCAAATGACTTCCTGAGATCTGGAAGGTATCCAAAGCGTAGCCATGCTTTGTCGTATGGATTCTGGCATCCCAAATCGAGAAGTTATGACGCTCAAAATAGGCACAGATCCGAGCAAATAAATCCGCCTGATCTTTTACATATACGGCGATTTGCAGACCCTCACCGGCCGGTGAGAGGCGGCCACGCACAATTGGCTTTTCAGCATCAACATGGTTAAAAAGATGGCGTGTAAGCCACGCAATATCTCCCGCTTCTTGTCTTAAAAAGAAAGCAACATCGAGTTGTTTCCATAATGTATTGCATGCGCTATCCTCAATACCAAAGAGTCGGAGCTGACGATAGGCCTCCTCTTGGTTCTGGATTAACTCCGATGACGGATCTGGCTTAGCACCGCCGAGGACTCGTAAGGTGGCGCGATAGAGATCCTCCAGTAATTTTCCTTTCCAGGCATTCCAAACTTTTGGACTGGTCCCCCGAATATCCGCTACAGTCAGTAAATACAGGGCAGTGAGATGACGCTCGTCACGCATACGTTTTGCAAAAGCAGTAATTACATCAGGATCAGTAATATCTTGTTTTTGTGCAATCTGACTCATCGTAAGATGCTCTGCGACGAGCCATACTAAGAGCTCAGTCTCATCAGCAGAAAGCCCATGCTCTTTCGCAAAGAGACGCGCATCTTTTTTTCCGAGTTCGGAATGGTCTCCGCCGCGCCCCTTGGCAATATCATGAAAAATGGCTGCTAAGACAATAATCCAATTCTTTTCAAAGCTGGCGATAAGCTTGCTACACACTGGGAACTCGTGGGTATGCTCAATAATCATGAAGCGCCGAACATTGCGCAAGACCATCAGGATATGTTGATCAACGGTATAGACATGAAATAGATCATGTTGCATTTGCCCTACGATGCGCCGAAATGATGGTAGGTATCGACCCAGTACACTAGTTTGATTCATTAAACGAAATGCGGTGGTAACTCCATCAGGTAATTTGAGTAACTCCATAAACCTTGCACGATTTCTGGGATCCTTCCGCCAGGTCGCATCCATTAATTGCCGAGCGTTATACAGCGCTCTAAAAACAGTTGCTGACAAACCAGTGATGGCCGGATTTTGTGCAAAAATCAAGAAGGTTTGTAATATTGCTTCAGGATGTTTTTGATAGAGGTTTTGATCAACAATATCGAGTAGACCTTGCCTCTCAATAAACATCTCATTACCAACGCCAGGAATCGGGTGTGTGGTTCGCGCCTCATTTGGAAACAGTAAGGCCTCGATGTTTTGCATCAGAATAGTATTCAGCTGACTGACTGCCTTTGCGGCCCAATAGTAATGCCGCATGAGTTCTTCGCTAGCCAAGCGCGAGGAGTCTTGTTGGATGCCGGATTGTTTAGCAAGTGCTGCCTGTAAATCAAATACCAAGACATCCTGTCGACGCTTAGCTAAGAGGTGCAGGTTGGCCCGAATCGTTTGCAGGAGTTTTTGATTACGATTCAGCTCTTTTAGTTCACGGGCAGTAATTAGACCTTTTTTATGAAGATCTGTAAAACTATGACCAAGCCCAGCCGCCTTACTTACCCACAGGATAATTTGTAGATCACGTAAACCACCTGGACTTTCTTTGCAGTTTGGTTCGAGAGCATAAGGAGTTTCCTGATATTTATAGTGGCGTTGTTGAAGCTCTAAGAGCTTTGCCTGAAAAAATGCTTTAGGCTCCATTGCTTCTTCTAAGTTGCGTTTAAAGTGCTTGAACAGTCCGCGATTACCACCAATTGGGCGAGCTTCTAGAACAGAGGTGCGGATTGTAATATCTCCCGCAGCTTCTGATAAGCACTCTGATAAAGATCGAACGGCCGAGCCGATTTCTAGACCAGAGTCCCAGCAACGTGCAATAAATTTCTCAATATTGCTTGGTATATGTTGATTGTTGCTATTTGATTCATCATCGAGCAGGATCAAAATATCGATGTCTGAGTAAGGAAATAGCTCGCCGCGTCCATAGCCACCCACAGCCAATAAGGCAGCATCATGATGCAAGCCAGATTCATTCCAAAGTTGCAAGAGCAATGCATCGGTAGCCTGGCTCAGCTTTTGCATGAGTTTAGATACATTCTGATGCTGTAGAAATTCAGAGCAGGCTAACGCTCTTGCATCTTGGGGTAGATTGGCACTTAAATTCATTGGCTACCCATTAGCAGCAAAGATCTAAGCGGCGACGGGATTGGGACGATAGTGCAATTGACCCACACAGGCAGGTGCTTTTGGAGTGCCGTCTGACCAGGTTAATACCTCGACACCGGTGCGCGTCACTAAAATCGTATGTTCCCATTGCGCGGATAGGCTGCGATCTTTCGTTTTGACAGTCCATTGATCGGGCATGGTGCGGATCTCGCGCCGTCCTGCATTGATCATGGGCTCAATCGTAAAGGTCATGCCTTCTTCAAGAGCCTCACCTGTTCCAGGCTTACCGTAGTGCAAGATTTGCGGGTCTTGATGAAAGACCTTGCCAATACCATGGCCACAATACTCACGAACCACGGAGTAACCTGCGTTTTCTGCATGCGTTTGAATAGCATAACCAATATCACCCAGACGGGTGCCTGGCTTCACTTGTGCAATACCAAGCCACATACATTCAAAGGTAATTTGATTCAGGCGCGCCGCCATAATTGAAATCTCACCAACACTGAACATCCTACTGGTATCCCCGTAGTAACCCGCTTGGGTGATTACAGTAATGTCGAGATTAACGACATCACCATTTTTGAGCACCTTATCGCCTGGGATGCCGTGGCAAATGACATCGTTTACCGAGGTGCAAATGGCAGCAGGAAAGGGTGGGTAGCCCGGTGGTTGATAGTTGAGTGGCGCTGGAATAGTCTTTTGCACATCCTTCATATAGGCATGACAAAGTCGGTCTAATTCACCAGTGCTTACCCCCGGCTTAATGAATGGCGTAATGTAATCCAGGACCTCGCTGGCGAGCCGACCAGCCTCACGCATCCCTTGCAGGTCCTTTTCATCAGTAAATATGCTGTGCATAGCTCGTATTATGGCTGAATATCTCTGCTTGGGCTTCCCTTCGAGCTCACTAGATGACTGATATTTAAGGTATAATTCACAAATCGTCCTCATCGTGGGGGCGAAATCCCAGGTCAAGCCATCCAGGGTGGCGCTTTTGAGCGCAGTCAGGACTTGACCTTAGAACCAACCCTTAGGAGATTGTAATGTCAGTGACAATGCGTGAAATGCTGGAAGCTGGGTGCCATTTTGGTCACCAAACTCGCTTCTGGTCCCCCAAGATGGCCCCTTATATTTTTGGTCATCGCAACAAAATTCATATCATTAATTTAGAGAAGACTCTGCCAATGTTTCAGGACGCTCTGAAATTTGTGCGTCAAGTTGCCTCTAATCGTGGCACTGTTCTCTTTGTCGGTACCAAGCGCCAGTCGCGTGAGGTTATTGCAGAGGAGGCGGCACGTGCCGGTATGCCTTATGTGGATAGCCGTTGGTTAGGCGGCACTTTAACGAACTTTAAAACTGTAAAGGGTTCGATTAAGCGCTTAAAAGATATGACCGTAGCTAAAGAAGCAGGCGACTGGGAAAAACTTTCGAAGAAAGAAGCCCTTACGAACGAGCGCGATCTCGATAAATTACAAAAATCACTCGGCGGGATTCAGGATCTCAATGGTGTGCCCGATGCTATTTTTATCGTCGACGTTGGTTATCACAAGATTGCTATAACCGAAGCGAACAAATTGGGTATTCCCGTGATCGCTATTGTGGATACTAATCACTCTCCAGAAGGCGTTGATTACATCGTTCCCGGTAATGATGATTCCAGCAAGGCAGTTGTCTTGTATGTCCGTGGGATTGCCGATGCAATTCTTGAAGGTAAGGCAAATGCAGTACAACAAGTTCTTGAGTCGGTTAAAGAGGGTGAAGAAGAGTTTATTGAAGAAGGGAAGGTAGACTAATGCCCGCGATTACCGCAGCGATGGTTGGCGAACTCCGCGCCAAGACCGACGCCCCCATGATGGAGTGCAAAAAAGCTTTGACAGAAGCCGATGGCGATATGACCAAAGCAGAAGAGATTCTGCGGGTTAAGTTAGGTAGCAAAGCAAGCAAAGCAGCATCTCGTGTCACGGCTGAGGGTGTGATTGTTTCCTATATTCAAGGCAACATCGGCGCCTTATTGGAAGTGAACTGTGAAACCGATTTCGTTTCGAAGAACGATGATTTTTTGGCATTTAGTAATGGTTGCGCCAAGTTAGTCGCCGAGAAAAATCCTGCCGATGGTAGTGCTTTAGCTACTTTGCCTTTGGATGGCAAAACGGTTGAAGCAATTCGTTCTGAGTTGATTGGCAAGATTGGTGAGAACATGAACCCACGCCGCTTTAAGCGCTTTGCGGGTGGCGGTCAATTGGTTTCCTATCTCCACGGCAATCGTATTGGTGTGATGGTGGAGTATGAGGGTGATGCTACTGCTGCTAAAGATGTGGCAATGCATATTGCTGCCATGAAGCCTGTATCGTTATCGACTGCTGATGTGCCTGCAGAGAACATTGCCATGGAGCGAAAAATTGCTGAACAAAAAGCAATTGAGTCCGGCAAACCTGCTGAGATTGCGACAAAAATGGTTGAGGGATCAGTACAAAAGTACCTGAAAGAAGTATCGCTTCTGAATCAGGCTTTTGTTAAGAACGATAAGCAAACAGTGGAACAGATGCTAAAAGCTGCCAACACAAGCATTAAGTCATTTAGCTTATTCGTCGTCGGCGAAGGCATTGAGAAGCGTCAAGATGATTTTGCTGCTGAGGTTGCTGCCCAAGTTGCTGCTGCAAAGGCTACTGCTTAAGCCCTATGCCAGGATACAAACGCGTTCTTCTGAAGTTATCTGGCGAAGCCCTAATGGGTGAAGATGCCTATGGAATTAATCCCAAAACGATTGATTCAATGGTCACTGAAATCGCACAAGTGCTCAGCCTTGGTGTAGAGATCGCGATTGTGATTGGTGGGGGAAATATATTTCGTGGGGTGGCAGGCGGTGCGGCTGGTATGGATCGCGCCACTGCCGATTACATGGGTATGTTGGCCACGATGATGAACTCACTGGCCTTGCAAGATGCTCTTCGTCAAAAGGGAGTTGAAGCCCGCGTACAGTCTGCTCTGCGGATGGATCAAGTGGTAGAGCCCTATATTCGACCACGTGCAATTCGGGCTATGAAAGAAGGTAAGGTTGTTATCTTTGCTGCCGGCACTGGTAATCCATTCTTTACAACTGATACTGCAGCTGCACTTCGTGCGGCTGAGATGGGCGTTGAGGTTATGCTAAAGGCCACTAAGGTCGATGGTATTTATAGTAGTGATCCTAATAAAGATCCAAATGCAACCTTGTATTCCACCATCACCTTTGATGAAGCCTTAATTAAAAACTTACAAGTAATGGATGCAACTGCATTTGCTTTGTGTCGTGATCGAAAATTACCAATTCGGGTATTTTCAATACTCAAGCCCGGTGCTTTATTAAGCGTTGTGCGGGGTGAGCCAGAAGGTACTCTAGTACACGTATAAAAAGGAGAGCGGTATGTCTGATAAACAAATAAAGACTAATGCAGATCAAAAGATGCAGAAGTCGATTGAGACGTTTAAGGCTAATCTCGCAAAAATTAGAACGGGGCGCGCGAGTCCCGGAATTTTGGAACACATCATGGTGGATTACTACGGTAACCCTACTCCGATATCCCAAGTCGCCAATCTTGGTTTAGCCGATGCTAGAACCATCAATGTCACCCCATGGGAAAAAAATATGGTTGCGGTGGTTGAAAAAGCCATTCGTGATTCTGATCTGGGTTTAAATCCAGCCACCCAAGGGGCTGTGATTCGGGTACCAATGCCTCCGTTAACGGAAGAGCGTCGTAAGGAGTTAACGAAGGTAGTGAAGTCTGAAGGTGAAGAGACGAAGATAGCGATTCGTAATCTACGTCGTGATGCGAATGAGCACCTCAAGCGCCTCGTTAAAGATAAAGAGATCTCTGAGGATGAAGAGCGTCGTGCGCAAGATGAGATTCAGAAACTGACCGACCGCTATGTAGCGGATGTTGATAAATTAGTGCTTGAGAAGGATAAGGAAATCATGACGGTGTAACCGTCGAGAGCCTGTCGAATGAGCCAAAAAAATACAAGCTCTACGCTCGCAGTCCCCGCGGTAGGTGCTATTCCTCGCCATGTCGCCATCATTATGGACGGCAATGGGCGTTGGGCCACAAAGCGTTTTATGCCCAGGGTTGCTGGTCACTCAGAAGGCCTCGAAGCAGTCCGTAAAATCGTTGAAGAGTGCGTGCGCCAAAACGTGCAATACCTCACTCTATTTGCCTTTAGCTCTGAAAACTGGCGTAGACCCCCAGAAGAGGTGGGATTTCTGACCAAGCTATTCCTCAAATCCTTGCGTAAGGAAGTAGCTCGTCTTGCTGAAAACAATATCCGTTTGAAGATGATTGGTGATCTTAGCCGCTTCGGGACTGCCATTACTGAAATGGTTGAGTTCTCGGAAGATAAAACAAAGGACTGCAAGCGCTTAACTCTGACAATTGCAGCAAACTATGGTGGTCGCTGGGATATTTTGCAGGCGATGCAAAAAGCAATAATTACTAATCCTCATTTGCAAGCTAAGGACCTAACAGAATCACTGCTTTTGCCGCACTTATCGATGGCCTACGCACCTGAACCAGATTTATTTATTCGTACAGGTGGTGAACAGCGAGTGAGTAATTTTCTCTTATGGCAGCTGGCGTATACAGAACTATATTTCACGGATACTTTGTGGCCAGACTTTGATGCCACGCAGTTACAAGCCGCCTTTGCTTGGTATGCGCAACGGGAGAGACGTTTTGGCCGCACAAGTGCACAACTTGCAGACGAATCGAACACGATGCCCCTAAGTGACGCAGTGTAGTTTTGGATGCTTAAGACACGCGTCATAACAGCTTTGATTATGTTGGCAATTTTATTGCCAGTGCTATTCCTACTTCCCCCTGTTTATCTATCCACGCTATTCTTTATGATGCTGGTGGCAGCAGCATGGGAGTGGAGTCGTTTGATTACTCCCAATGCAAATCGGTCTGCATACATCTATGCCTTAATTTGTGCAGTCATCGTAATACTTCTGTGGCTTAGTGCAGAACCCTCAATTGAAATCGCACTATTAAGTATTGCGCTAGCCTTCTGGCTATTCGGTATGCCATTCGTACTGTCTCAAGGCTTGCATCTATCTTTGCCGCGTTGGCGCTTTATATTCAGTGTTCTTGGTTTCATTATTTTGCCCGCTGCTTGGCTATCACTCGATGTTTTACGAGAAATTGGCCTCCTTTGGTTGCTCAGCGCCATGCTCTTGGTTTGGCTTGCAGATATTGGCGCTTACTTTGTGGGACGCGCTATTGGGAAGCATAAATTAGCCAGCCAAATTAGTCCTGGGAAGTCGAAAGAGGGAGCGCTTGGCGGCCTTGCACTTTGCCTTGTCTATGCAATTCTATGTGCTACATATTTTCCACCCAGCGAGACCCTTTTTGGGACCTGGCAGGCCAAATGGGGCTGGGGAGCGATGCTATTGATGACCGCAATATTGGTTCTCTTTAGTGTTCTGGGAGACCTTTTTGAGTCGCAATTAAAGCGCCTGGCCAAGGTCAAAGACAGCAGTCATTTGTTACCAGGTCATGGGGGATTTTTAGATCGGGTGGATGCTTTATTGCCAGTGATGCCATTAGCTACTTTATTCTCCATCATGGTAAGAGCATAAACCTTGCTATCCTGACCTTGCTATGACCAATTCTATAAAGACCCGCCACCTGTGTATTTTGGGATCGACTGGATCGATCGGCATGAGCACATTGGATGTGGTGCGGGCTCATCCAGAGCAATTTAAGGTAATGGCTTTAACGGCCGGTCAACAAATCGATCGGCTTGCTCTCCAGTGTTTGGAGTTCAAACCGGCTATTGCGGTATTAAATACCGCTAAAGACGCTCAAGCCCTCTCTACACTTTTGCGAGACAAGGGCTCAGCCACCACTGTGTTGTTTGGCCAAGAAGGATTGATTGCTGCTGTTGCAGAGAGTGCATGCGATACGGTCATGGCAGCCATCGTCGGTGCCGCAGGGCTCTTACCCACATTGCGCGCTGCCCAGTTAGGAAAACGCGTATTGCTTGCCAATAAAGAAGCTTTGGTCATGTCGGGCGATCTATTCATGAACGCAGTTCGTGAGGGTGGCGCAGAGTTACTCCCGATCGATAGTGAACACAATGCTATTTTTCAATGCTTGCCTCCGCAGTTTATGAGCGCAATGCACACCCCCAGTATGAAAGAGTTGCTGGGTGTTGAGGAGATCTGGCTGACTGCCTCTGGCGGACCATTCAGAAATACTCCATTAGAGGACCTGGCTACTATTACCCCAGACCAAGCCTGCGCTCATCCAAATTGGGTGATGGGACGAAAGATTTCAGTAGACTCGGCGACGATGATGAATAAAGGCTTAGAGGTGATTGAGGCTCATTGGTTGTTTGATCTTCCCTTAGAGAAAATAAAAGTATTGATTCATCCAGAGAGTGTGGTGCATTCGATGGTGCGCTACCGCGATGGTTCGGTGATGGCGCAGTTAGGTCAGCCCGATATGCGGACTCCGATTGCATTTGGCCTAGCGTGGCCCAACCGTATTGATGCAGGAGTTGCCCCCCTCAATCTAACGCAATTATCGGGACTGCATTTTATGGAACCTGACTTAAAACGTTTCCCCTGTCTGGCGCTTGCCTTTGCAGCGGCTAAGCAGGGCGGTACAAGCCCCACCATACTCAATGCCGCTAATGAAATCGCAGTAGCTGCGTTTTTGAGTGGTAAGTTGCCCTATCTTCGCATTGCACAAGTGGTTGAGGCTACCCTCAATCAACTGGAGAGTAAACAAGCCCTATCGATCGAGGACGTATTGGAATCTGATTGCAAAGCACGTGAGCTCGCCTCCATCTCCTTGGTAGAGGGCTAGCTCATGGAAGCTCTTTCAACCCTTCTATATTTTCTGGTCACCATCGGTATTTTGGTGAGTTTTCATGAGTTTGGTCATTACAGTGCAGCCCGTTTGTGTGGGGTGAAGGTACTTCGCTTTGCGGTGGGTTTTGGTAAACCACTATTGACCATTAAATCGAAATCACAAACTGAATGGGTCATCGCTGCGATTCCCTTGGGGGGTTATGTCAAATTACTCGATGGGCGGGATACCGAGCAAGCCATTAGTGATGAGGACAGGGCGCACGCCTTTGATACCCAACCTTTGTGGCAGCGTTCTTTTATTGTGGCCGCCGGCCCTCTAGCAAATTTTCTTTTAGCGATTCTGCTACTAGCATTGATTTACATTAGCGGCGTACAGCAACTGCCTGCTCAAATCAAGGCGCCGGCCCAGCAAACCTTAGCCGCGCAATTGGATATGGAAGCTGGCGATGAGATCTTGGCAATGAAGCTGGAGGGCGCAAGTGAATTTGTGCCCATCGTGAGTTGGAATGATTTACGTTGGAGATTATTAGATGCCATCACCGCTGAAAAGAGCTTTTCCTTAGAGTTGGAATCAGAGACCGGTGAGAAGCATATCGTGCAAGTGAGAGCTGAGAGCTTGCCGCGGTTAACGCCAGATACAGACCCATTTGCTCGTTTAGGGATATTACCAATGCCAGGTAAAAATGCCCAAGGAGAATCGACTTGGTTTGAGTTACAGCTAGATCCTATCGACGCCTTGATTTATGCAGGTGAGCGGGTCTGGTTGATCACTAAGGTCTCCACCCGCATGATGGTGGGCTTAATTACGGGGTCAACCTCCCTAAAGCAACTGAGTGGCCCGATCAGTATTGCAGATATGGCCGGTAAGTCAGCTCAATTTGGCTGGCAGCCCTTTCTGTCCTTTTTGGCACTCCTGAGTATCAGTATTGGCTTACTCAATCTAGTGCCTTTACCCATGCTCGATGGGGGTCAGCTACTGTATGATGCATGGGAGATGGTCTCTGGAAAACGCTTGTCGATTGAGCTCCAAGGGATCTTTCAAAAATTTGGCTTTATATTGATCATTGCCTTGACTATCTTTGCTGTTTTTAATGACCTACAACGATTTTTTCCGTCCTGATGCTAAGTTCAAATAGTTACCTATCAATACTTCTGAAGCAATCTATCATTTTGCTTGCGTCCCTAGTTTTGCTAGTAGGCGTTCCCCTGAAGTCTTTGCATGCCGCAGAACCCTTTGTGGTCAAAGATATTCGGGTAGAGGGTTTGCAACGGGTGGAGCCTGGAACAGTATTTAGTTACTTACCTGTTCAAGTAGGTGAGCGCTTTACGAGTGAGAAAGCAGCGGATTCGATTAAGGCTCTGTATGCCACAGGTTTCTTTCGCGATGTACAGATACAGGCGCAAGGCGATGTCTTAATTGTGATTGTGGAGGAACGCCCAACCATCTCGCGAATCGAGTTCACAGGGATGAAGGAATTTGACCCAGAGGTAGTCCGTAAATCCTTGCGCACTGTTGGCGTGGCTGATGCCCGTTTCTATGACAAAGCGCTTATCGACAAAGCAGAGCAAGAGCTTAAGCGCCAGTATGTTAGTAAAGGCTTATTTGCTGCTGAGGTAGTAACTACAGTAACGCCCGGAGCGCGTAATCAGGTTGCCATCTTTTTCAATATTGATGAAGGTCCAAGTGCCAAAATCAAAGATATTAACTTTATCGGCAATAAAGCTTTTAGTGAAAGCACCTTGCGGGGTGAGATGCAATTACAAACGGGGGGATGGCTGTCCTGGTACTCCAAAAATGACTTATATTCCAAGCAAAAACTGACTGCTGATTTAGAAACCATTCGTTCTTATTACTTAAATCGTGGCTACCTTGAGTTTGTAATTGAATCAACACAAGTTTCCATTACTCCTGATAAGAAAGATATTTACCTCACTATCAGCATTCGTGAAGGCAATAAATTTACGATGAAGAATATTAGTTTGGCCGGTGAGCTATTGGGCAAAGAAAAGGAATTCCAATCTTTATTAACGGTCAAGTCAGGTCAAACTTTCTCTTCGGCTAAATTAGCCGAGAGTACCAAAGCAATATCTGAAAAATTAGGTTCTTATGGATATGCCTTTGCGGTGATTAATCCACAACCCGATATCCGCCGCGATCTTAGTGAGGTTGATATCACCTTGGTGGTTGATGCTGGACGGCGCGTTTATGTCCGCAAGGTAGAAATTACTGGTAATGCGAAAACGCGTGATTTAGTGATTCGGCGCGAGATGCGCCAGTTTGAGAGCTCGTGGTTTGATAGTGAAAAAATCCGCTTATCGAAAGAGCGGATTAATCGAACGGGCTATGTAAAGGATAGTGAGATTACAACTGCCGATGTCCCTGGATCACCAGATCAGGTAGATGTAAATGTGAAAGTAGAGGAAAAGCCAACCGGGGCGATCTCGCTTGGCGCTGGATTTTCATCCACTGAGAAATTAATTTTATCAGCTGGTATCAATCAAGAGAATGCCTTTGGAACGGGAACGAGTATTGGATTAAATTTCGCACTGGGTAAAGTCAATCAATCCTTGGCTATCTCTCAATATGACCCCTACTTCACAGAAAATGGTATTAGTCGCTATACCGACTTATTCTATCGTTTGAGCAAGCCCCTGTATTACGTTGGGGATACTGAATACCAAATTAAATCAGTCGGTACTAACTTAAAGTTTGGAGTTCCCTATACGGAAGTTGATCGAGTTTTCTTTGGTAGCGGCTTTGAGATGTATGAAATTAATGTTACTCCAAACACACCGCAGCCTTATCAAGACTATGCAAATGCGTGGGGCGTTACAACTCCCCCTGGCGGTCGGGTTCAAACCTATAGTATTCCAGCGACAGTCGGTTGGGCGCGCGATGGCAGGGATAGCGCTTTGATTCCTTCGAAAGGTTCCTTACAGCGTTTGTCGGGTGAGGTGGGAACGCCCTTAGGTAATTTATTGTTTTATCAATTGAACGCTCAATTTCAACAGTATTATTCTTTCTCCAAAGGAAACATCCTATCCTTTAATGGCGAGATTGGTTATGGAGAAGCTTACGGTAATAAACCTTATCCAATTACCAAGAACTACTTTGTGGGTGGTATTGGATCCGTGAGGGGCTATGCACCCGGGTCTTTAGGGCCTCAGTATTACAACACGACTACTGGAACTTGGTTGCCAACGGGCGGTCAATCTAAGATTGTGACCAATGTGGAGTACACCTTCCCAGTTCCAGGCTCTGGCGTAGATAAGACCTTGCGACTTTTTGGTTTTGTGGATGGTGGCAACACCTTCCAAACCATTAATTTGGTCTTGCGATATTCCTATGGCGTCGGTCTATCATGGATATCACCATTGGGCCCCTTAAAATTTAGCTACGGTATTCCAATCAATGCACAAGCTAACGATAATATTCAGAGATTGCAGTTTCAGGTCGGTACAGCGTTTTAAAGGTAAGGAAAGAAAAAATGAGAAAAGTATTCACCACAAATTGGGCTAAATTAGGAACGGTTGCCATTATGGCTCTGTTTGGTTCAATGGTGTCAGCCCAAGACGCGGGAGCGCGCATTGCGTTTGTGAACGCAGAAAAGATTTTTGTCGAGTCCAATATGGCTAAAGCAGCACAGGCAAGACTCCAAAATGAATTTGCTAAACGTCAAAATGAGATTAGAGATGGTGCGCAAAAAATTAAGGCAACTGCCGAGAAGTTAGACCGTGATGCGGCAGTAATGCCAGAAGCAGAGCGAATTCGGAAGCAGCGGGAGTTGGCTGACTTTGATCGTGATCTTCAAAGAAAAAATCGTGAGCTTAATGATGATGCGGCTCAACGTAATGCTGAAGAACGGGCGAAGATTGCAGAGAAAGCTAGTGTCGCCCTTCGTCAAATAGCCGAACAACGAAAAATTGATGTGATTTTTCAAGAATCTCCTGCATACCTTAATCCCAGACTTGATATTACGGATGAAGTGATTAAGGCTCTTAATAACCTTAAGTAATCCTATGCCTACCGCCATCGAGCTGGCCGAACAATTTCAAGCGAGCTTGGTGGGGGACGGTTCCTGCCGATTGAGAGGGCTCGCTCCTCTGGAAACGGCTAAAGCCGATCAAATTTCATTTCTATCAAATCCACTCTACCGCCAAGCGGCGATTGAGAGTCAAGCAGGCGCTTTGATTGTTAGTCAAGCTGATCTAAGCTATCTGCAAGAGCAGGGCAAGCACTCTATAAGTCGAGTATATTTCCTCTCTAAAAATCCGTACGCAACGTTTGCGCGGATAGCGCAATGGTTCGCCAAAGAAAGCGCTTCAACTCATTCCCCTGCAATCAGTCCAATGGCAGTGATTGATTCAAGCGCAGTAATTCCAGGCTCCTGTCATATTGGCCCTTTTGTCCAGATTGGTCCAAATGTTCGTTTGGGGGAGCGGGTTACTTTGCTTGCGCATATCAGCTTAGGTGCTAATACCGTCATTGGTGATGACTCCCTAATTTATCCGAATGTATCGATCTATTCGGCATGTGAGATTGGCGATCGTTGCATTATTCATAGTGGTGCGGTGATTGGTGCCGACGGCTTTGGTTTTGCCCCGGACTTTTCTGCCCAAGGTGGTGAATGGGTCAAGATTCCGCAAACAGGAGCTGTTTGTATTGGTAATGATGTTGAGATTGGTGCGTGTACCACGATTGATCGGGGTGCGATGGCCAATACTATTATCGGCCATGGTTGCAAAATCGATAATCAGGTGCAAATCGCCCATAACGTGAGTGTTGGGGTGCATACGGTCATCGCGGGATGCGCAGCGATTGCTGGTAGCACCACGATTGGTAACTATTGTGTGATTGGTGGAAATGCTAATTTTGCAGGCCATTTAACGATTGCTGACCGAACTACGATTTCAGGGGGCACTGCAGTCATCGGCTCGATACTAGAGCCCGGCACCCATTTGACTGGCGTCTTCCCATCGATGCCTCATGCCCTTTGGGAAAAGAATGCAGCTATCTTGCGCGGACTGGATAAAATAAGACAACGGATACGAGACCTTGAAAAAAAGGATCCAAAGTCTTAAAGGTTCAAGGTTACACAGATTGATTCGGGCAACACGGAAGTATTACTACATTGAAAGCATTTATGAGTCAGACATCAGCGATTGATATCAACAAAATTTTGCGGCTATTGCCCCACCGCTATCCATTTTTATTGGTCGATCGTGTATTAGAGATCGAGCCCGGAAAAACGATCAAAGCTCTTAAAAATGTCACCATGAATGAACCTTTTTTTCAGGGGCATTTCCCAGACTATCCGGTGATGCCAGGCGTATTAATTATTGAAGCCTTGGCCCAAACAGCAGCATTGCTGACATTCTCCGAGGCACACGATCCCGAAGATGTTTACTACTTCGCTGGCATTGATGGTGCGCGCTTCAAACGGATTGTCTTGCCAGGGGACCAACTGATTTTGCATGCCACCTTTGAGCGTGGCAAAGCAGGGATTTATAAATTTCAGGTAAGGGCAACAGTGAATGACGAGTTAGCAGCCGAGGCAGCCATTACTTGCGCAGTGCGTAAGAAGGGTAACTAATGGCAAAAATACATGCATCTGCCATCGTTGATAGCAATGCACAGCTAGCCGAAGATGTGGTGATTGGGCCTTACGCAGTGATTGGCGCGCACGTCACAATGGGTGCTGGTTGTACAGTTGGGTCACACAGCGTCGTGGAGGGACATACCACCTTAGGTAAGGAGAATCGGATTGGTCACTTTGCTGCCATCGGTGGTGAGCCCCAAGACATGAAGTACCGAGGTGAGCCAACTCAATTAATCATCGGTGATCGCAATACGATTCGTGAGTTCACGACGATTCATACAGGAACTTCTCAAGATAAGGGAATCACTAGGATCGGCAACGATAACTGGATCATGGCTTACGTCCACATTGCGCATGATTGTCAGATTGGTAATCACACCATTTTCTCGAGTAATGCACAAATTGCAGGCCATGTAGAAGTTGGTGACTGGGCGATTATGGGTGGTATGACGGGGGTTCATCAGTTTGTCCGGATTGGTGCTCATGCGATGCTGGGTGGTGCATCTGCCTTGGTACAAGACATTCCACCCTTTGTGATGGCTGCTGGTGATAAAGCCCAGCCGCATGGCATTAATGTGGAAGGTTTAAAGCGACGAGGCTATTCACCAGAGTGTGTGTTGGAACTACGGGCTGCGTATAAAGTTCTTTATAAAGATGGCCTCAGTTTTGAGGAAGCGAAGCTTGCAATCCATGCGATGATCGCTAAGAGTTCAGATCAGCAGACCCAAGAGGCACTCACGCAGTTTCATCAATTCCTAGCCGCATCAACGCGCGGCATTATTCGGTAGTTGGTCTTGCCTAATCTGGCTTGTGTTGCGGGAGAGCCATCGGGGGATCTAATCGCAGCCCCGATCTTTAGTGCCCTCCATCAGATACCATCGATGGCTGGGCTAGATGTGTACGGTATTGGTGGCAAAGCGATGCAGGCGGAGGGATTTCGGTCACTGTGGCCCATGGAGACCTTAAGTGTTCGAGGTTATGTTGAGGCCTTAAGACAGTTGCCGGCCATTTTGCGCTTGCGGTCTGAGCTCATTGCGCAATTACTAGATGCTCAACGTCCCGATCTCTTTATGGGGATTGATGCCCCAGACTTTAATTTAGGCGTGGAGCTGCGTTTAAAAGAAGCAGGAATCCCCACGATTCATTTTGTTTCTCCCTCGATCTGGGCCTGGCGTGGCAGTCGTATTAAGAAAATCAAACGCGCGGTTGATCGAGTCTTATGCTTATTTCCGTTTGAGCCTGAGATCTATGAGAAAGCTGGTATTGCCGCAAGCTATGTAGGGCACCCGATGGCCAGTGAAATTCCAGAAATTGTCGATACCGCAGCTGCTAAGAAAAAAATGAATGGTGGGCTTGAGGGTCTTGTAATTGCAGTTTTACCGGGTAGTCGTTCATCCGAGATTGAGTTAATTGGTCCTGTTTTCTTCGAAACTATTGCCCTGATAGCAGGGCGTCTTGCGGGTCAGAAACTCCACTTTGTAGTACCAATCGCTACACCGCATTTGCGACCCGCAATTGAATCCCTTCGCACTAATCTATTGATCGATCATCCAGAAATTGATCTGATATTGTTGGATGGTCAAGCCGATCTTGCTTTGGCTGCAGCTGATGTCGTCTTAATTGCCAGTGGCACAGCAACTTTGCAAGCCGCTCTTTGGAAAAAGCCCATGGTGATTTCATATAAGGTACCTTGGTTAACCGCGCAGATCATGAAGCGACAAGGTTATTTACCATATGTGGGTCTACCTAATATCTTGAGTGGTGAGTTTGTTGTGCCCGAGCTCTTACAAGATGCGGCAAAGCCAGAGGCGCTAGCTGATGCGGTTTTGTCTTGGCTAGACCGACCGGCAGCAGTACAGACTCTGCAGACTCGATTTGAACAATTACATCTTCGTTTAAAAAGACCCACCGGTTTACTGGTTGCCCAAGTTATTGAGCAAACCCTAAGACGATCTGGTGTTGTTCAATGAGTATTCTGTGGATTTGCGGTGTTGATGAAGCTGGTAGAGGGCCTTTAGTGGGCTCTGTGGTTGCTGGAGCAGTAGTCTTGGATCCTAATCAGCCGATTACAGGCTTGCGAGATTCTAAAAAATTATCGCCAGCACGTCGTGAAGAGCTCTATATAGAAATTATGCAAAAAGCAAGAGCTTGGGGGGTTGGGGAAGCTAGCCCTCGCGAGATTGATGAACTCAATATCTTGCAAGCTACTCTATTAGCCATGCGCCGAGCTGTCGAGGCTTTGGTGGAAGTTTTGGGTGAGTGGCCTAGTAAGGCATTAATTGATGGTAATCGTTGCCCAGTATTGCCAATTGCTAGTGAGGCTATCATCAAAGGGGATGCAAAGGAGCCCGCAATCTCGGCAGCATCGATCATTGCCAAAGTAACGCGTGATCGGCAAATGCATGCATTGCACTTGCGGTATCCCCAGTATGGATTTAATCAGCATATGGGTTATCCCACAGAGGTCCATATGCGAGCGCTTAAGCAGTATGGACCCTGTGTGGAGCATCGCCAGACTTTCTCACCCGTTCGGAATTTAATTGGTGGCTAAAGACGACATCATCTACTCGCGGGATAACGCTTTACTCAAGCGCATTCGACAATTGCAACTTTCTGGCAATAAGGGGCAAAAGGCAAGAATAGAGCAACAACAGGCTGTTCTCGATGGCATCCATGTCATGCAAACATGGTTGGGCGACACCCGTCTTCATTCATTCATTACAAGCCCAAGCGCTCAAACCCATCCAGAAATCGCAACCCTAATTGAGCGTCATCTTGAACAATGCCCCAATACGCAAATCCACTGGGTAGATGAGACCTTATGGAGTTCGATTAGTGAGCTGGAGAATGCTCCCCACATCATGGGCCTGATCGAGTTAGAGCAAGCCAAAGTAGGTCATCAGACAATTAAAGGGGATGTATTGATTCTCGAGGCTATTCAAGATGCTGGTAACGTCGGCACGATCTTGCGTACGGCCTTAGCGACTCATTTCAAGCAAATAATTTGCACTACTGGAACTGCTCATATTTGGTCACCTAAAGTACTTCGTGCTGCTATGGGCGCGCATCGGCATCTCCATTTTTATGAGGGCTGGAGCGCTAATGATGTGGCAAGTAATATCGAATCATCGTTGTTGGCTACCACCATGGATGCTAAAGACAATTTATATTCAATCAGTAAAACACTTAGTAAGCCAGTGGCCTGGATTTTTGGGAATGAAGGCCAAGGCGTCTCAAGCGATTTATTAGCACAAGCGCAGCAGGTTCGGATTCCGCAAAATTCAGAGATTGAATCTCTCAATGTAGCAACGGCTGCCGCAGTCTGTTTATATGAGACTCTGAGAGTGCGATCTAGTTAATCGGATTCTTTATCCTAGGATATTTTTATCGGAGCGGATTGCTTGCAAAATCGTGGTTGCAATCTCTTCAATCGATTTACTCGTAGTAGAGACCCATGGAATGGACTCGCGACGCATCATCGAAGTTGCTTCATTAATCTCATAACGGCAGTTCTCTAGTTTGGCGTAATTACTTCCTGGCCTACGCTCATTGCGTATCTCGCATAAACGATCTGCATCAATGGTGAGACCATAAATTTTTTGTTTATGGGGTAGCAGGTCTTTAGGGAGTTGTCCGCGTTCAAAATCTTCTGGTATCAATGGGTAATTCGCCGCTTTCAAGCCGTACTGCATGGCTAGATACAAACTGGTTGGGGTTTTGCCGACGCGTGATACGCCCACTAAGATGACATTAGCATCCGCTAGATTTTGATTGGATTGACCATCGTCGTGAGCGAGTGAGTAGTTGATGGCCTCAATGCGATTCTTGTATGCATCCGTATCGGCATTATGGTGGAGGCGATTAATAGCATGGGTTGAGCGCATACCGAGTGTTTGCTCAAGCGGGGCCACAAAGGTCTGAAACATATCCAAGACCAGAGCATTCGCTTTGCTAACCACTTGGTTAACTTCGGGATTGACTAGGGTCGTAAAGACAATGGCCTGCCCGTATTTAGGATTCGCCCCATTAATTTGTATAACGGCATCATGTGCTTTATCAACCGTGTCCACAAAAGGAATTCGTATTTGTTTAAAGCTTGCCTCAAATTGCGCCAAGATCGATTGACTGAAGTTCTCAGCCGTGATTCCCGTGCCATCCGAAACAATATAAACAAGGCGTGACACTGGGGGATTATCGGTATTCATGGTGGGCATGGGGAAATTCTAATTGATTAAAAAATAGGCAATTAAGGGCAGCGAATACAATACTGTTTATTCAAGTATGCCCGATTTTATAGACGCTACTTAACCCATTTTTTTACTTTTACGAGAGTCTTTATGTCTATGCAAAATAAGCAAAACGCCTATGTTTTGCCTTTTGAGGAGTTGCGCGTCGGCGATGTTGAGTCGGTGGGTGGTAAAAATTCCTCTTTGGGTGAAATGATTTCACAATTGGCTTCAATGGGTGTGCGAGTGCCAACCGGATTTGCCACTACCTCACTCGCATTTCGTGATTTTCTACAACACAATCAACTCGATCGTAAGATTTCTGAACGCCTTGTCCAATTAAATGTAGACGATGTCCGTGCCCTTGCTGAGGCTGGTGCAGAGATTCGTGCTTGGATTGAGAATGCGTCTTTTCAACCCCGATTAGAGAATGAGATTCGGGAAGCGTTTAAGGCCTTAGATGCTTCTGGCATAGGATCTTTTGCAGTGCGCTCCTCTGCAACGGCTGAAGACTTGCCAGATGCTTCTTTTGCAGGTCAGCAAGAGACCTTTCTCAACGTGAGCGGCATTGAGGATGTGCTCCATAAGATCCGAGAGGTCTTTGCATCACTCTATAACGATCGGGCTATTTCTTATCGAGTTCATAAAGGCTTTGCTCATGCTGAGGTTGCCTTATCTGCGGGTGTGCAACGCATGGTGCGCTCAGATACGGGTGCAGCAGGGGTGATGTTTACTTTAGATACGGAGTCGGGTTTTCCGGGGGTGGTTTTCATTACTTCTAGTTATGGTTTGGGCGAGACCGTGGTGCAGGGTGCTGTAAATCCGGATGAGTTTTATGTATTTAAAGAGACCCTAGCCAAGGGTAAGAAGGCCATTATTCGTAGATCCTTGGGTTCGAAGTTAATCCAAATGCAATTTGCTCCCGCAGGTTCTAAGGAGCGGGTGCACACCGTTGAAGTTAGTCCGGAACTACGTAATCGCTTCTCAATCTCGGATGAGGATATTACCGAATTAGCAAAATATGCCGTGATTATCGAAAATCATTATGGTCGACCCATGGATATCGAGTGGGGTAAAGACGGCCAAGATGGCAAGATCTATATTCTGCAGGCGCGCCCCGAGACAGTAAAGAGCCAGTCTGCTGGTCAGGTCGAATTACGCTATCGGCTTAAAGGAAACTCTCGAGTCATTACTACGGGACGCGCTATCGGACAAAAGATTGGTGGTGGGCCAGTGCGAGTGATTCGGGATGCCAGCGAGATGGATCGGGTGCAGCCCGGTGATGTCTTAGTGGCCGACATGACCGACCCCAATTGGGAGCCAGTGATGAAGCGGGCCTCTGCGATTGTGACCAATCGCGGAGGACGGACCTGTCATGCTGCCATTATTGCTAGGGAGTTAGGTGTTCCTGCAGTCGTAGGCTGTAGTAACGCTACAGAACTCTTGCAGGATGGTGCGGTCGTTACTGTCTCTTGCGCCGAAGGTGATGAAGGTCGGATCTATGATGGCTTGATCGAGACTGAAGTCACTGAGGTGAAACGAGGTGTCTTACCAGAGATTCCTGTGAAGATCACGATGAACATTGGTAATCCCCAATTGGCATTTGATTTCTGTCAGCTGCCTAATGCAGGGGTGGGCCTTGCCCGTCTTGAGTTCATTATCAATAACTACATTGGTGTTCATCCCCGAGCCGTATTGGAGTACCCCAATATTGATGCAGATCTCAAACGAGCTGTGGAAAGTGTTGCACGCGGGTATTCAAGCCCCAAAGCTTTTTATGAAGATAAATTGGTGGAGGGGGTCTCAACGATTGCAGCAGCTTTTTATCCCAAACCCGTGATTGTGCGTTTATCAGATTTCAAGTCCAATGAGTACAAAAAGCTCATTGGTGGATCGCGCTATGAGCCCGATGAAGAGAACCCGATGCTTGGTTTTAGGGGTGCATCGCGTTATGTCTCGGAGGACTTTGGTGAGGCTTTTGCTCTAGAGTGTGCGGCCATGAAGCGGGTTCGTGAGGATATGGGTCTTGATAATGTAGAGATCATGGTGCCATTCGTGCGCACGATTCCTCAGGCTAAACGGGTCATCGATATGATGGCAACGCTAGGTCTAAAGCGAGGCGTTAATGGACTTAGACTCATCATGATGTGCGAGATTCCGTCTAATGCCATATTGGCTGATCAGTTCTTAGAATATTTTGATGGATTTTCAATTGGTTCAAACGATATGACCCAACTAACTCTTGGTTTGGATCGTGATTCGGGTATGGAGTTACTGGCAATTGATTTTGATGAACGGGATCCCGCTGTGGAATTTATGATCGAGCGCTCGATTGATGCTTGCGTGAAGCAAGGTAAGTATGTGGGCATTTGTGGTCAGGGCCCGTCCGATCATCCAGACTTTGCCAAATGGTTGGTCAAAAAAGGAATTACCTCTATCTCCCTAAACCCAGATAGTGTGGTGCAGACGTGGGAGTTTTTGGCAAATAATCCCTAGCTAAGTTGGCCGCGCACAATGCGCGCCTTTTCACGCTCCCAATCTTTCTCTTTGCTGGCCTCGCGCTTGTCGTGTTGTTTCTTGCCGCGCGCTAATCCAATTTCGCATTTCACTCGCCCTTTGGAGAAATGCATATTGAGCGGCACCAAGGTATAGCCACGTTGCTCTACCTTGCCGATCAGCTTACGGATTTCACTCTCGTTGAGGAGTAATTTACGAGTACGTGTTGGATCTGCATGCACATGGGTCGAAGTGGAGGAGAGTGGACTGATGTGCGATCCGATTAGAAAGATCTCTGCATTGCGCACCACGACATACGCTTCTTTGATCTGAGCGCGCCCCGCACGAATGGCCTTAACCTCCCACCCCTCAAGGACGAGACCGGCCTCATAGCGTTCTTCAATAAAATAGTCAAAGAAGGCTTTTTTGTTATCGACGATACTCATGGTTTAATGTTTTTATAGGTTCCATCGTATTGATTATGGCAGACGTCAATAAGACCGTTTTAATTGGGCACTCCGCCGAGCGCATGTACAGCTTGGTGACGGATGTGACGAGCTATCCCGAGTTTTTACCCTGGTGCGGTGGTGTGGATATTTATGAGCAAACGGAGACTGTGCTAGATGCCAAAATAAAGATCCACTTCAAAGGGATTGAGCAGTATTTTCATACGCGCAATGCCAATCATCGACCCGATTCGATCGATATGCAATTTGTTGATGGCCCGTTTAAGAGTTTTACAGGGCAGTGGCATTTTATTGCCTTGCGTGAGGACGCTTGTAAGATTGAGTTCAATTTGCACTGGGAGTTTAAGAATGTCATTTTGGATAAGGTGATTGGCCCAGTGTTTTCCTATATCGCAGGTACCTTTGTGGATTGTTTTGTCAAACGAGCAGATCAACTCTATGGCAGCTAATTCTTCCAAGACCGTTGAGATTCTTCTGTGCGATGCTCGGGTCGATCCACCTACACTGCAGATATATCAACTTCCTTTACCCAAGGAAGGATTGCAAACCGTAGGATGGGCGCTGCAAACTCTTCAAATTGCCCAAACCAAGGATGATCCGGTCATTGGTCGCAAGGGGTGCTACGGCGTATTTGGAAAACGCAAGGATTGGGATAGCCCCATTTATGCGGGTGATCGCCTCGAGCTATATGCCCCCTTGCAAATTGATCCTAAAATGGCGCGTCGCAAGAAAGCTAATCGAGATAAAGACGGTCAGTTAAAAGCAAAGGCACAGCTTCGGGCAAGCGCACGAACCGCAAAAGCAAAGGCCCCAAAATAGGCCCTGCAATAGTGATTTCTCAGTGCTAAGGCCATGATCGAGAAGGGATATAAGAGTAAATAGCCGAGAACCTCTATAATCTGATTTTGCGACTAGGGGTTTTGCATGCGACTCATACAAAAAGCACTAACGTTCGATGATGTGCTCCTCGTGCCGGCTTATTCGGCGATCCTTCCGCGTGACACTAATTTGGTCACCCAATTAACCCGCGATATCACCATCAATATTCCTTTGGTATCGGCTGCTATGGATACCGTGACCGAAGGACGTTTGGCAATTGCAATGGCAACCGAGGGTGGTATTGGAATTGTTCATAAAAATCTTAAGCCTGCAGAGCAGGCAAAAGAAGTCGCTAAAGTGAAACGTTATGAGTCTGGGGTCTTGCGGGATCCCATCACGATTCATCCTGACATGACTGTGCAACAAGTGATTCAGTTATCCAAAGAGCATGGCTTTTCTGGATTTCCTGTACTACAAGGAAAAACAGTAGTCGGCATCATTACCAATCGTGACCTGCGCTTCGAAGAGGATCTGAACGCACCAGTGAAATCAAAAATGACCCCGCGTGAGCGTCTTGTAACTGTTCAAGAAGGTGCTAGCCTAGAAGAGGCAAAGCGTTTAATGAACAAGCATCGCTTAGAGCGCGTGTTGGTTGTCAATGACTCCTTTGAGTTAAGAGGCTTAGTGACCGTTAAAGACATTATGAAGGCCACTGAACATCCTAATGCTTGCAAAGATAGCGAGGGAAAGTTACGTGTCGGGGCAGCAGTTGGTGTAGGCCCAGATAATGATGAGCGCGTTGAGTTGTTGGTGAAGGCTGGTGTTGATCTTATTGTGGTGGATACTGCTCACGGACATAGCCAGGGCGTTCTCGATCGAGTCAAGTGGGTCAAGAAACACTATCCACAGGTACAAGTGATTGGTGGCAATATCGCAACAGGCGAAGCCGCTAAAGCATTAGCAGATCATGGAGCTGATGGCGTGAAGGTTGGTATTGGCCCAGGCTCAATTTGCACCACCCGGATTGTGGCTGGTGTTGGCGTTCCCCAAATTACTGCGGTCGTGAATGTTGCGAAGGCTTTAAAAGGAACTGGCATCCCACTGATTGCTGATGGTGGCGTCCGTTATTCCGGGGATGTTGCCAAAGCATTAGCGGCTGGCGCAAATTCAGTGATGATGGGCGGTATGTTTGCAGGCACTGAAGAGGCTCCAGGAGAAGTATTTTTATATCAAGGACGTTCCTATAAAAGCTACCGTGGTATGGGTTCATTGGGCGCGATGTCCGATGGTGCCGCCGATCGTTATTTTCAAGAAGATATTAGCGCCGCTAATGCCGACAAATTAGTACCCGAAGGCATTGAAGGTCAAGTGCCATATAAAGGAAGCGTTCTGAGTATCTTGCATCAACTAACGGGCGGTATTCGTTCTTCAATGGGTTACTGCGGTTGTAAGACCATTGCGGAGTTACATGAGAAGGCAAGTTTTGTGGAGATTACTTCTGCGGGAGTGCGCGAGTCGCATGTCCATGATGTAAAGATCACGAAGGAAGCCCCTAATTACCACATCGATTAAGAATCCAAAAGCCGTGCACGATAAGATTCTGATTCTGGATTTTGGTTCTCAAGTTACCCAATTGATCGCACGTCGCGTTCGAGAAGCTAAGGTCTATTCTGAGATCTGGCCATACGATTGTGATCCAGAGCAAATTAAAGAGTTTGTAAGAAGTCAGTCTTGCAAGGGGATCATCCTCTCTGGTGGCCCAAGCTCGGTCACGGAGCCAAATAGCCCTCGCGCCCCACAAATAGTGTTTGATCTTAGGGTGCCTGTCTTGGGTATTTGCTACGGTATGCAAACGATGGCAACCCAGCTTGGCGGCACGGTTGCCTCGGCAGAGTCTTTAGGCAAGGCTCGGGAGTTTGGCTATGCCGAGGTGAGGGCACGTGGCCACAGTGATTTATTCAAGGATATAGAAGACCACCGGACGGCAGAGGGGCACGGCATTCTGAAAGTATGGATGAGTCATGGCGATTCAGTGACAGAGCTGCCTACCCAGTTCAAGTTAATGGCTTCAACCCCTTCGTGCCCCATTGCAGGCATGGCCAATGAAGAGAGGCATTTCTATGGACTTCAGTTTCATCCAGAAGTGACTCATACTCTAAAAGGCAAAGAAATTCTGAATCGTTTTGTTCATGACATTTGTCAATGCCGTTCTGATTGGGTGATGGGAGACTACATTCAAGAAGCGGTCGCCAAGATAAAAGAGCAGGTTGGTTCAGACGAGGTTATTTTAGGTTTATCCGGCGGCGTAGACTCTAGTGTTGCTGCAGCCCTTATTCATCGGGCTATTGGTCAGCAATTAACTTGTGTATTTGTCGATCATGGGCTCTTGCGCCTTAATGAAGGCAAGATGGTTATGGATATGTTTGCTCGTAATCTTGGGGTGAAGGTGATTCATGTTGATGCAGCTAATGAGTTCCTAGGAAACCTGGAGAGTGTGACTGACCCCGAACAAAAACGTAAGATTATTGGCAAAGAGTTTGTGGAAGTATTTCAGCGAGAATCTGCCAAGATCAAGAATGCCAAGTGGCTTGCACAAGGAACCATTTACCCTGATGTGATTGAATCAGCTGGAAAAGGTAAGAAGGGCGCCCATACGATTAAGAGTCACCACAACGTTGGTGGACTTCCAGAGGATATGCACCTCAAGCTATTGGAGCCGCTTCGAGAACTGTTTAAAGACGAAGTAAGAACACTTGGTATTGCCCTGGGTTTACCTAAAGAGATGGTTGATCGTCATCCATTCCCGGGCCCAGGACTTGGGGTCCGAATCTTAGGTGAGGTCAAACCAGAATTTGCAGATCTTCTGCGACGTGCAGATGCCATCTTTATTGAAGAACTTAGAAATACGATTGATCCAAATACTCAACAATCCTGGTATGCGCTTACAAGCCAGGCCTTTGCCGTCTTCCTGCCTGTTAAATCAGTGGGTGTGATGGGTGATGGTCGGACCTATGAGTATGTCGTTGCTCTGCGAGCAGTGCAAACCCAAGACTTTATGACCGCCCACTGGGCACATCTACCGCATGAGCTATTGGGTAAAGTATCCAACCGCATCATTAATGAAGTGCGCGGTATCAATCGTGTTGTTTTTGATATCAGCGGTAAACCCCCCTCGACGATCGAGTGGGAATAAAAAATTAATTTAGATATTCATTCTCATGTATTCCGTTAAAGAACTCTTTGCTACTTTGCAAGGAGAAGGTGCGCAAGCCGGGCGCGCAGCCATATTTTGCCGCTTTGCCGGGTGCAACCTCTGGTCCGGGCGAGAGGAAGATCGTGCTACTGCAGTTTGTCAGTTCTGTGACACCAATTTTGTTGGTACGGATGGTGTGGGCGGTGGGAAATTTGATAGTACCGACCATTTAGCCAATGCAATTGAAGCCGCGTGGTTGGAAACGATGGGCACGGATCGTTATCGCTATGTAGTGATGACCGGGGGTGAGCCCTTATTACAACTTGATGCTCCACTCATTGAGGCTCTGCATCACCGTTACTTTGAGATTGCAATTGAGACCAATGGCACGATTAAGATCCCTGACGGAATTGATTGGGTATGCCTAAGTCCTAAGGCTAATGCAGAATTAGTGGTGAAGCAGGCTGATGAAATCAAGCTAGTCGTGCCTCAGATAGAACATCAACCCATTGAAACAACTTTGCACCGTTTTGAGGGTATGGATTTTAGGCATCGCTATTTGCAACCCATGGATGGACCTCAATTGAGAGAAAATACAGCCTATGCAGTTGAGTTGTGTCAAAAACATCCCTTATGGCGCTTAAGTGTGCAGACTCACAAAATGATCGGAATTCAGTAATGCAGCGCCTTACAATTACACGCCGTCTCGAGTTTGATGCAGGACATCGCATCCCAAACCATGGTGGACAATGCCGGCATCTTCATGGACATCGCTATGCGCTTGAGTTAACGGTCTTGGGCCCAGTACATGCATCTCGGGAACAGGCAGATGATGGCATGGTGATTGACTTTGGTGATATTAAGCGTATAGCCCTCACTCATTTAGTTGAGCCCTGGGACCATGCCTTTCTAGTTGCAAAACAGGATACCGTCTTGGTGAAGTTCTTGGAGAGTTTGCCTAGTCACAAAACAGTGATCTTAGAGGATGTCCCCACCGTTGAGAATTTGGTGAAGTTTGCCTTTGATATCCTAGCCCCCATCTTTACAGCAGAAACTAAGGGGCAGCTTGTGCTCAAGACAATTCGTTTGTATGAGACCCCAAATTGCTGGGCCGACTATCATGCGCAGGGTGCTTAAGACCGGATGGTATCCATTCAAGACGAAGCCTTTATGCGTTTTGCCATCGAGCAGGCTAGATTGGCTGGTGCCCAAGGAGAAGTACCTGTTGGTGCCATCTTAGTTCACCAAGAGCAAGTGATTGGGAGAGGGTTTAATCAGCCCATCACATTGCATGACCCTAGTGCCCACGCAGAGATGGTGGCTATTCGGGAAGCTGCAAAATCGCTTGAGAACTACCGACTTCCTGACTCTACCCTCTATGTCACCTTAGAGCCCTGCGCGATGTGTTGTGGTGCCATGCTTCATGCTAGAGTAAAACGTGTGGTGTTTGGTGCGGCGGATCCAAAAACCGGAATGGCTGGTAGTGTTGGGAATGTATTTTCAATAAAGCAGATTAATCACCAGACCGAGGTGCAAGGTGGAGTATTAGCAGAGGAGTGTGGTGAGTTACTCAGAGAGTTTTTTAGACAACGGCGTACATGAAGATCCATTTAATTGCTCCATCGGGCGCAAGCCCTGATCTGCGGAGTCCAGAAAGTGCCTTGCTTTGGCTAAAGCAGCAGGGTGTCATGGTCTCCAATAGTCAATGCGCCCAGAGAGTGTTTGAACGTTTTGCAGGAACCGATGCAGAACGCTTGGATGAGTTAAATGCGATCGCCAATCTTGACCCTAATCAAATTGTGATGTCAGTTCGCGGAGGATATGGTTTACATCGTCTTCTAGACCAGATCAACTGGAAAGCAATTGCCATTGCAGCAAAACAAGGCTTACAAATCTGTGGACATAGTGATTTCACAGGATTTCAGCTAGGTTTTCTGGCGAAGACGGGCACGATTAGTTTGGCTGGGCCCATGCTTAATTATGACTTTGGCCCCCTGAACGAGTTTGGTGAACCCGAGACTCCTAGTCAATTTACCTGGACTCATTTTCAGAGTGCGGTAGAGAGTCGTCGATTTAGTATTGCAGTGCCAGATATCCAGCGTTGGG
>OFQN01000009.1_pt1 | contig 46697 bp, 46 predicted proteins | sample 1542801 | NCBI WGS metagenome assembly OFQN01 (sample SAMN05442515, study PRJEB24371) | freshwater metagenome | isolation source: Freshwater Lake | place: Canada: Niagara | collected 2012-08-09
CAACAGTAGGTGTTTCGCATGGGGCCTATGACGGAAAAAAAGGTGAGTTATTATTTAATAATAAATTCAAGAATTGGAAATTTATTTTTTATTTTACTTATGTTGCATTAGCTATTTCAGTTTTTATAATTTGGTATTTAAATCCATTAATCTCATTAATAATTTTTTTAGTTGTATCTTCATTTCACTTTGGGAAAGAAGATTTAGAAATTTATTTAGATAAAAAATATAGACACCACCTATTTATTTTTTTTTTAAAAGGTTCTTTAATTGTGCTGCTTCCATTATTTTTTAATTTTGAACAAACTAACTTGATTTTTAATACAATAATTTTTTCAAAAGATTACATTCTGTTATCAAGTAATTATACTAAATTGATTTTAATACTAAATTTGCTAACTCAGGCAATATTTTATTTATATGCTTATTTAAAAAAAAAATTAAATAGAAGTGACTTTATTTCAATTATTTTTGAAATTTTTTTAATAATTATTGTATTTTATTTGTTTGCTCCAATTGTTGCATGTACCTTATATTTGTGTTTCATGCATTCTCTTAAAAACATTCTTCTAATTTCTAATGAACTTAACCCAAATTTAATTAGAGGCTTTCAAATATTTTTTAAGAAATCATTATTTTTAACTTTAATAACTTTTTTTATTTTAATTATTAGTTTATTTTTTTTGATAAAATTTAACCTTCTTCAAAACTCGATTGAGAAAATTATTTTTATTGGCTTAGCGTCGTTAACACTTCCTCATATAATCTTACATTCCATTGCGGAAAATATTGAAATATCAAAAATCTAAAGAGCAAGACTTTAATAGCTAAATTCTTAGCTTTGAAACTGCATATCTTTTGGTTTACTATTAAATTAACCTAATAATAGTTGGGAAAAAATTGAATAATAAGTACGATAATTTATATAAAGCATCGATTGCAGATCCTGAAAAATTTTGGGGTGAAGCTGCAAAAGATGTTAAATGGTTTTCACCTTATAAAAAAGTTTTAGACATTTCTAACCCTCCTTTTTATCGATGGTTTGTTGAAGGAAAAATTAATACCTGTTTTAATGCAGTTGATAGACATGTTGAGGAGGGAAACGGATCTCGGACAGCTATTATTTATGATAGCCCTGTTACTTCTAAAAAAATTTCATTTAGTTATTCTGAGGTAAAAAAAATAGTCTCTACATTTGCAGGCGCGTTAAAAAATTTTGGAATAAAAAAAAGTGATCGTATAATTATTTATATGCCTATGATTCCTGAGGCAGTTTTTGCTATGCTTGCCTGCGCAAGAATAGGCGCTGTACATTCAGTTGTATTTGGAGGGTTTGCGGCAAACGAACTTGCTGCAAGAATAGATGACTCTGAAGCAAAATTAATTATTTCTGCTTCTTGTGGTTTTGAACCTGGAAAAACAGTTCAGTACAAACCACTTTTAGATGAAGCTATAAGACTCGCAGCCCTTAAACCAAAAAAGTGCGTAATATTTCAAAGAGAAAATAATTCTGTTGAATTGGGTATTAACGATATTTCTTGGCAAGATTTTATTAAAAATGCAAAAGAAGCTGATTGTGAGCATATGGATGCTAACGATCCTGCTTACATACTTTATACTTCAGGAACAACAGGAACTCCAAAGGGTATTGTGCGAGACATTGGTGGTCATATCGTTGCTTTAAAATGGTCGATGAAAAATATTTACAATATTGACCCTGGTGATATTTGGTGGTCAGCAAGTGATATAGGTTGGGTTGTTGGTCACTCTTATATTGTTTATGGACCATTGTTTCATGGATGCACAACAATATTATATGAAGGAAAGCCCGTCGGAACTCCTGATGCTGGTTCTTTTTGGAGAGTAATATCAGAACATAAAGTTAAATCATTATTTACTGCCCCTACTGCTTTTAGAGCTATAAAAAAAGAAGATCCCGAAGGAAAATTTTTTAAAAAATATGATTTATCTAAGTTTGAAATATTATTTTTAGCAGGAGAGAGAGCTGATCCAGATACAATTAAGTGGGCTGAAAACTTATTAAAAAAACCTGTAATAGATCATTGGTGGCAAACCGAAACTGGATGGGCAATAAGCGCAAATTGTGCGGGTCTTGATTTGTTTGAAACAAAATATGGCTCTGCCGGCAAAGCAGTTCCTGGTTATAATATTCAAATTTTAAAACCTGACGGCACACAAGCTAAACCGTCTGAAATGGGTGACGTGGTAGTAAAATTACCTCTTCCTCCAGGAACTTTTCCAACATTATGGAAAGCAGACAAAAGATATAAAGAAAATTATATGGATCCTTATAAGGGTTACTACAAAACTTATGACGCTGGGCACATTGATGAAGATGGATATGTATGGATAATGTCTAGAACAGACGACATTATTAACGTTGCGGGACATAGACTTTCAACTGGTTCAATGGAAGAAATATTGTCTGAAAATACTAGTGTTGCTGAATGTGCAGTGCTTGGGATTGCAGATAATTTAAAGGGTCAAATACCTCTTGGATTAATTGTTTTAAAATCTGGAGTAACAAAAAATCCTGAAGATATTTCAAAAGAATGCATTCAAATGATTAGAGATAAAATTGGACCTGTGGCTGCATTTAAAAATATAGTTGTTGTAAAAAGACTTCCAAAAACAAGATCTGGAAAAATTTTAAGAGGAACAGTTGGTAAAATAGCAGATCAAGTTCCTTATAAAATGCCAGCAACAATTGATGATCCTGTCATTTTAGATGAGATTAAATTATCTTTGATTGAAGCTGGAATAATTAAAAATTAGAATTCTAAAGGTTTTCCAAATTTAGTATCAACAATCTTTTGATTCCATGAAGCAATTTTGCCATTTACAATAGTTCCAACTGGTAAACCTTTTACAGTTTTATTATTAAATGGCGTCCATCCACATCTACTTGCAATCCAATCATTGGTAATTTTGAAATTTAAGTTCATATCAATAACAGTAAGATCTGCATAATAACCTTCTTTGATCTCTCCTCTTTTTTTAATATTAAAGATTTTACAAGGATTAATGCTCAACAATTCAACTAATCTTTGAAATGTAAGTTTTTTATTATTTACATGATCTAACATAATAGGAAGCATAGTCTGAACGCCTGTCAAACCAGAAGGACTTTCAGGATATGGTTTTTGTTTTTCTTTTAATGTATGCGGAGCATGATCTGAACCAAGAACGTCAACAGTTCCATCTAACAGACGTTTCCATAAAACATCTTGATGATCCTTTGTTCTTATAGGAGGATTCATTTGCGCCAAAGTTCCAAGCTCCTCATAACAATCAGGTGCAAATAAAGATAAAAACTGCGGAGTTGTTTCAACAGTTACATATTTTTTATTGTTTGCTAAAAAATCTATCTCTTCTTTGGAAGATACATGTAAAATATGTATTCTTTTTTTATGTTTATTAGCAAAGCCAACAACTTTTGTAGTAGAAGTTAATGCGACTTCAGAATCTCTCCAAATAGAATGTGTCTTAACATTCCCCTTTTCGATTAAAACTTTTTTCTTTTGTAACAAATCATCGTCTTCTGAATGAATTGAAACAACTCTTGGACTTATTCTAATAACTTCTTCAATCGCTTCGTCTTTTTTTACAAGCAATGTACCTGTGGATGAACCAACAAACATTTTAATTCCACAACATCCTTTTAAATCAGATGTTTGCTTTATTAATTCAAAGTTATTTTCTGTTGCTCCAAAATAAAATGCATAATTACAATGCATTCGATTTTTTGCTCTATCTAGTTTTTCCTGAAATCTTTCAAAGTTATCTGTTGTTGGATTTGTATTTGGCATTTCAAAAATAGAAGTTATTCCTCCTAAAATTGCAGCTTTACTGCCGCTTTCTAAATCTTCTTTATCTGGATTACCGGGTTCTCTAAAATGAACCTGAGTATCTATGGCGCCTGGAATAATTGTAAGGCCTTTCGCATCAAGAACTTTATCTCCGCCTTCGTTGATTGAGCCTATTTTAATAATTTGATTATCTTTAATTCCAATGTCAGTTTGGATGAGATTATTATTTATAAAACAATTGCCGTCTTTTATAATTAAATCATATATATTTGACATCTAAAATTTAATACACCAAAGAACATAAACGTACAATAATGGAAACGGATAAAGCTTATATAACTTCAAAAGGTTTTATTAGTATTAAAGGGGAAGATAGTATCGATTTTATTCAAAATATTATTTCTAATGATATTAAGAAAGTAACAGATAATAACACTATATTTACCTCATTATTAACTGCGCAAGGAAAATTTTTATTTGAATTTATTATTTTAAAAACAAAAAATATTTTTTTAATTGAATGTAATGGCGAGTTAATAAAAGATTTATTCAATAAACTTTATAATTACAAATTAAGATCTAAAGTAGAAATTAAAATTGAAAATGATTTAATAAGTATTGATATACCTTTTGCAAAATTTAAAAATCTCAATATTAATAAATTAAATTTAATTAATTATAAAAATTACCTTATTTTTGAAGACCCAAGAATAAAAGGTACTTTAGCAAGAGCAATTATAGAACAACCTAAAATTAAAGAATTTTTAAACGACTTAGACATTGAACAATCTAATGAAAAATATTTATTAGAGAAAAAACTATTTGATTTGGGAGTTCCATCTAAAGACATTCAAAAATTACAAAATCAATTATTCTCTCTTGAGGCTAACTTTCTAGAACTAAATGGAATAGATCAAAAAAAAGGATGCTACATTGGTCAGGAAAATACTGCTCGAATGCATTTAAAAAATAAGGTCAATAAAAGATTATTCGCACTACAAACTATAGGTGGTAAGGTTAAAGAAGAACAAAAAATTACTTTAAATAACGAAGAAATCGGAAAAGTTTTAATAAACGATTTATTTCCCTTTGGATTAATCAAAATTAATAAAGACAGTAAAAATTTGATTATTGGTCGAGAATTAAAAACAGAAACGGCGTCTATAAAAATTAATATCCCTGACTGGATGCTTATCTAAGCAAATAGCGCTGTTTTAACCAATTTAAATATTAAATTTACTATAATAACTTAGTCAATTATCATTTATAAATTATATAAATTTATGAACACTCAGCTAGAATTTACAAAAGAAATTGAAAAAAATACCGCAGGTATTTATCAAAAAATAAAATCTGTTGTACCAGCATTAGAATGGCCTCTGCATGCTCCCTATATCTATAAAATTAATGAACTTAAAAAAAAGAAGAATGCAGTTATTTTAGCCCATAACTATCAAACTCCAGAAATTTATCATGGAGTCGCTGATATTATTGGGGACTCTTTAACTTTAGCAATTGAGGCTGGAAAAACTAAAGCAGATATTATTATTATGGCAGGCGTTCACTTTATGGCTGAGACTGCAAAAATAATGTCTCCTAATAAAAAAGTTCTTATTCCAGATATGAAAGCGGGATGCTCCCTTGCAGAGTCGATTACTGCAGAAGATGTTAGAAAATTAAAAAAACAATATCCAGGCGTTCCAGTGGTCACTTATGTTAACACGTCTGCTGAGGTTAAAGCTGAAACAGATGTCTGCTGCACTTCAGCCAATGGTGTAAAAGTTGTCGAATCTTTGGGAGTAAAAGAAGTTATATTTTTACCTGATGTCTATCTTGCAAAATATGTCGCTTCACAAACTAAAGTTAAAATTATTCCTTGGCATGGAACATGCATGGTTCATGAACAGTTTACAGCGGAAGAATTAAATCAACTTAGAAAGAATTATCCTGATTTAGTTATTGTTTCTCATCCTGAGTGTCCTCCTGATGTTATTAAAGCTTCTGATTTTACTGGTTCAACATCTGGAATGATTCAATATGTTAAAAATAACAAACCTAAGAATGTATTTTTAGTTACAGAATGTTCAATGAGCGACAATGTTCAGGTTGAAAATCCTGAAACTAATTTTGTTAGACCATGTAATTTATGTCCTCATATGAAAAGAATACAATTACCAAAAATCTATGATTGCTTAATGAATGAAACGAATGAAGTTTTGATCGATAAATCTATTATAGATAAAGCAAGACTTCCTATTGAGCGTATGATTAAAGTTGGTCGTCAATCTAGTCTTGCTTAATGGAAAGTTTACACACTACTGACGTTATTGTTATTGGATCTGGAATTTCTGGATTAATGACTGCAATCTGTCTTTACCCAAGAAAAGTTACTTTAATTTCTAAAAAAAAATTAGGCGAAGCTTCATCAAGCGCTTGGGCACAAGGAGGAATTGCTGCAGCTGTTGGTAAGGATGATAGTCCAAAGATTCACTTTGAAGATACTATTAAAGCAAGCTCAGGACTAAGTGATGAAAAAATTGTTAAAATTATAACTGAAGAAGCATCTTCTATTATTAAATTTCTAGAAGAAAAAGGAGTTAATTTTGACAAAGATCATCTTAAAAATTTTTTAATGTCTCAAGAAGCAGCTCATAGCAGACGTAGAGTATTAAAAGTAAACGGTGATAGTTCGGGAAGAGAAATTATAAAAACTTTGATAAATAACATTCAAAAGTTAGAAAATATTACTATTCTAGAAGATGTTACGGTTGATGAAATTATAACTGAAAATAATAAAGTCATTGGTTTAATTGGTCGTCATATTGGAAAGAACATAGTTGATAATTTTACATTTTTTAAAGCACCTAATGTTGTTCTTGCAACGGGAGGTCTTGGCAGTATTTACGAACATACTACAAATCCAAGAGATATTTATGGTGAAGGTATTGCAATGGCTGCTCGTGCTGGTGCTGTTCTTTCTGATATGGAATTTGTTCAATTTCATCCAACAGGGATGGATGTTGGGCTTGATCCAACGCCTTTATTAACTGAAGCGCTTAGAGGAGATGGTGCAAAGTTAGTTGATGAAAATGATAGTCAATTTATGAAATCAATTCATCCAAGCGGAGATCTTGCTCCCCGTGATATCGTTGCTCGTGAACTACAAAGATTAAAAGATCTAGGACATTCAACATTCTTGGATTGTAGAAAATTTTCAAACGAACAATTAGAAACAATGTTTCCAAGTGCTTACAATTTTTTAAAAAAAGCTAATATTGATTTCACTAAAGAAAAAATACCTGTAACTCCTGCTGCTCATTATCATATGGGGGGCGTCCTCGTTGACGAAAATGGAAAATCATCTATTAAAGGGCTTTGGGCTTGTGGTGAGGTTTCTTCAACAGGTGCACACGGAGCGAATAGACTGGCTTCAAATTCTTTGCTTGAGGCCTTTGTTTTTGGAAAAAGAATAGCAACTTCTATTAATTCTGAAGTTCTTAATAACACTGAAGATAAAAATATTAATTTTAAAAAATATTTACCGAAAGAAAAAACTTCCTCACGAATTAGAGCAAAAAAATATATTTGGCAGCTTAGAAATATCATGAGTGATTTGGTAGGTGTTTATAGAAATGAACAAAAACTACGAAAAGCATTCATTGAAATTGATAGAATAGAAAGAGAAGCAAAAGATTTATCAGCTAAACTTAAAGATATGATTTTAGTATCAAGATTAATCACTTACTCAGCCTACATGAGAAAAGAAAGCAGAGGAGCTCATTTTAGAAGTGATTATCCAAAATCAAATGAGAAATTTTTATTTAGAAAAAAAATTACGTTAAACGAGATGCAAGAATTCTTAAATAAAAAAGAATATATAGAAAAAGTTGCTTAAAGAATGTCAAAATCTAAACTTATTACTAGCGGCTATATAAAAAGCATTGTTGGCGCTTCTTTGTTTGAGGACCAAGCGCAAAAAGATATTACGACTGATCTTTTGGTAAATAAAAGTTCTATTACTTCTGCAAAAATTATTGCAAATGAGGATGGAATTATTGGCGGATTAGATTTTGCAGATGAAGCTTTTAAACAAATTGATAAAAAAACAAAATTAAAGAAAAAATTTCAAGAAGGATCATCTATAAAAAAAGGCGATATTATTGCTGAAATTAAAGGATTAACTGGTTCTATTTTAAAATCAGAAAGAACGGCAATTAATTTTTTAGGCTTAATATCAGGCATTGCAACAAAAACTCATTATTACGTTAACCTAGTTAAAGAATATAAAACAAAAATTTGTTGTACTAGAAAAACTTTACCAACACTTAGAGCTATTCAAAAATACGCTGTAACTCTTGGCGGTGGCACGAATAATAGATTTAATTTATTTGATGAAATCTTTATAAAAGACAATCATATTTCTGCATCACAAAATATATTTGATCTTGTGCAAAATGCTTTAAGATTAAACAGAAGCGGAAAGGTTATAACGGTAGAAGTGGACACTCTAAGTCAATTAGAAACTATTCAATCGCTTAATTTTAATAGATTATTATTAGACAATATGAAACCAGATGAAATTAAAAAAGCCTTAAGTATGGTTGGTAACAAATATGAAACTGAAGCTTCTGGTAATATTAATGATAAAAATATTCTTGATTATGCAAAGACGGGTGTTAATAGAATTTCAATTGGAAGACTAACCCACAGTCCTCAAAATCTAGATATTTCTCTAAACTTTAATTAAATTTAATTTTAGCAACTAAAATTACAAACGCTAAAAATAAAGTTACAATATTTGCAAATATTATAGGTAAATTATTAGTTAATACTCCGTAGACTAACCAACTAGCAACACCAATTGTAAATATTAAAAACATCCACAAAGAAATATCCTTTGTGCTTTTAGTTTTCCAAACCTTGTAAGCTTGTGGAACAAAGGCAACTGTTGTGCAAAAACCAGAAAAGAAACCAATAAAAGTTATGTATTTGTCCATTAATTGATAAGACTAAACTCTTTTTTTAATTAAATGATTCTTTATTCTTATAATTTTTTCTATTACCTGTATTGAAATTTCTATCTTTGAAGTCTTTAGATTTTTTATTAAAAAATTTTGGCTTTTCTCTGTCACTTTTTCTTCTGTAGTCTTTTTCACCGCCTTCTCTTGGTTTGTATTCTTTAAAACCTTCGGTATTTTTAGGCTTAAATCCTTCTGAATGTCTATTTCCTCTAAATCTATCTGTGGGTTTGTTTTCTCGAGATCTTTCTGCTGGCTTATTTCCTCTAAATCCTTCTGAGGATCTGCTTCCACCAAAGCTTGGTCTTCCTCCTTTATTTCTGTCTCTTTCCCCTCCTCTTCTTTTATTTTTATAATCTCTTTGAAATCCACCGCCTCCGCTTCTACTCTTAGAAAAATTTTCTTTCTTTTTAGTTGGATCTAATAATCTCTCAATAGCATTCCATTTTTCTCTATCGCTATTAGTAATAAAGGATAAAGAAGAACCCTCTGCTCCTGCTCTAGCAGTTCTACCCATTCGGTGAATATAATCTTCAGCAACTTGGGGAAGGTCGTAATTAATAACATGTTCAATGTGGGGAACATCAAGTCCTCTTGCAGCAATATCTGTTGCAACAAGTATTGTAAATTTCTTATTTCTAAAAGCGCTCATCACAGTAGTTCTTTTGCTTTGTCTTAGATTTCCATGCAAAGCATCTGCTTTGAATTTTTCCTTACAAAGCTTAGCTGCTAAATTTTTTGAATTATGTTTAGTTTTAACAAATACTAAAATTGAGCCGGTTCTTTCTTGTAATTGCTTAATTAACTCCTGATATTTTTGCTCTTGTTTTATATGGATAACTTCTTGTTTAATTTTTATGGATGGCACATTCGTTGCCCCCATAGAAACTCTTTCAGGATTTTTTAAATATTTAGACGACATTCTAACAATCTCTTCAGGTAGAGTTGCAGAAAACATTAATGTTTGTTTTTTTGCCGGAAGGTGTTTTAATATTCTATCAATTTGAATTCCAAAGCCCATATCAAGCATACGATCTGTTTCATCTAAAACTAAAAAACCTGTATCTGATAATTTTAATGATTTTCTATCTAAGTGATCATTTATTCTTCCTGGTGTTCCTACAATAATTCTTGGACGTGATTTAAGTTGTCCTAACTGTTTATGCATAGACTCTCCTCCAATTAAACATGCTGCCTTGATTGGATTACTTTTTCCAAGCAACTGAATAATTACAGCTATTACTTGATTAGCGAGTTCACGTGTTGGAGTTAACACTAGAGCCGAACCTTGCTTTGATCTACTTAACAATTCAACTAATGGAATACTAAAGGCTGCAGTTTTTCCTGTTCCTGTTTGTGCCGAACCTAAAATATCACGACCTTCTAGGGCAAGCGGTATAGAACTTACTTGAATAGGAGTTGGAGCTGTAAAATTCATTCGCGCTAATGAATTTTTTAAGTTTTGTGAAAGGCTAAAGCCTTCAAAGTTAATCATTTAAATTTGGGGAAAGTTGTAAGTAAAAATCTAATAAAATTATTTAATAATAAAATGTAACCTTTATCAGTTAACAAGATTAATTAAAGCTATATTGAAGAGTAATTTGGCTTTGTTTCACCAAAATCGATTAAGAAGCTATTTTATTATGCTCTAGATACTTAACTTTATCAGTGTCTGATCTTTTAACTTTATCTTTTTTATTTTTTTGTACATGACCAGAAATATCAGCCCCTTCTAAAACAGTTAAGTTATTTTCAAAATGAAGGTTCCCTCTAACAACTCCCTTATTTCCAATATAAATATTTTTAGAATCAATATTACCCACCATGTGACCCAAAACCTCGACATCCTCTGCTTGGACTATGCCTTTGACGATTCCGGTTTCTAATATTCTCAATTTTTTTGCTTTAACATTTCCTTTAATTTTTCCAGCAATCTCAATTTCTCCTTTACAGTCTATTTCTCCATCAAAACGAAAATTTTCACCTAAATGTGAAAAACCACGAACTTGGTCTTGATTTTTTTTATCTGATTTAAAAAACATTATTATTCTTTGTTATTATTTGTTATTTTTTTTCTTGTAGAGGATACAATTTCTAATTGTGCGCCCTCATCAACAACAAGATTTCTATGTGATAATTTACCTCTAATTTTGGCCGAATTATTTAAATGAATTCGCTCTGAATAAAGGTCGCCTGTTATTTGACCTCCTGCTTCAATATTATTATCTGCTGTTATATCGCCTGTAATATTTCCATTCTCAAGAATAATAACCTCTTCAGCTTTAATCTCACCTACAACTATTCCGTCAATTGTAATGCTATCTTTTTCGGTAATATTACCTTGTAAATTTGTATCTCTTAAAATAACTGATGGCATAAATTATAAAATCCGATTAAATAATGAATGCAAGAGTTTAGCAAGTGTTTATTAATGCTATAATTCTTAAAAAGTTAAATAAAAATAAAAATTTTATGAAAAGAGTTGAAGTTTTATTAGAAAAAACAATATTTGCATCGCGTTGGATACTTGCTCCGTTTTACCTGGGCTTGTCTTTAAGTTTATTAGTTTTGCTTTATGAATTTGGTAGAGAAATAATTCACTTCTTCACAATTATTCATGAAACAGATATTGCAGGCGTTTTACTTTTTATACTAAGTCTCGTTGATATTTCGCTTGCTGCAAATTTATTAATTATTGTTATTTTTTCAGGCTATGAAAATTTCGTATCTAAAATTCATGTAGAAGATCACGAAGATAAACCTCAATGGATGGGTCATGTAGATTTTACAGATCTAAAAATTAAATTAATTTCTTCAATCGTTGCTATTTCAGGAATTCATTTACTAAAAATATTTATGAATTTAGATAAATATTCAAAAGATACTATTATTTTATATGTTGTTGTTCACCTGACCTTTGTTATTAGCGGGGTGTTGCTAGCGCTGATGGACTACATTATGAACAGAAGCATTAGCAAACATTCAAAATCAAAAAAATAGTTCATAAACGCACGTGTTAAAAAGTATTATTTTAAAATTACAAAAATAAAACAATAGAAATTTAAAGATTATTAAGATTTAATTAATTTATATTTATGAAGCAAGATTACTCAGTAAAAGACATCTTAAGTGCAGTAGATGATATTTTAAAAGTTAAATCGGCTCAAGAATCAACGAAAAAAATCGCAAACGAAATTCCCGTAAAAGACATTCTGAGTGCTATGGATAATATTTTAAAAGTTAAATCTATTCAAGATCCTGCAAAAAAAATTATAAATGAAATTTATGGAAAAAATGATAGTACAAAAAAATTAATAGGTGATCCAGAATCTAAAAAAGAAAATAAAATGAAAAAAAAATATGATTTATTAGTAGTAAATAATGCTAAAGATATTTTAATATTAAATCGTATTATTTTTAAATGATTATTGAGTGCGCTTGTAAAAAATATAAATTTGCAGTTAAAGCTGAGGAAATTGGTATTAATGGTCGCGTAGTTCAGTGTGGAGTTTGCGATGAAAAATGGTTTCAAGAACCAGCAAGTTCTGAAGAATTTAAAGTTTTAAAAGACAATCATATTAAAGAGGAAGAGAAAAAAAAAGAAGAAGCTAAAAATCAAAAACCAAAAAAAGAAAAGCCTGGAAAAAACTATATTCCAATTAAATATGAAAATAAAAGTAAGATAAATTATAATAAAATCTTTTTAACTATTCTGATTATTTCTATAATCGGTATAGCTGTCGGCTTTGAAAATAGAGAATATATACTTAATAAAAATCCTGAGTTTACAGATTTCTTTGGTCTTTTAGAGGAGTTTGTTGAATATTTAAAAATATATTATTCGGATATTATAGAGGTATTTAACCCAAAACAAAAATAAACAATTTATGAGTTTAATTACAGGTCTTATACTTTTCGTCGTTGGTATGATTGGAACTATTTTATTCTTTATATTTTTAACTTGGGTAGAAAATAATAAAAAATAATTAAGAACAAAGTTTAGAAATTAAAAAATAAAGCTCCATACCTTTAGTTTGATAAGAATAAGCAACTGCCAAAAGAAATGAGGCAAAACCTACCCATAAAAAAATTATTGATTTTTTCATACTGCTTTTATTTCTAATCTTGAGATCGTTTTTTCTTCAATTGGATAATTAATAATTGCCCCAAATACTCCAAGTGCAATTGAAATATACCAAACAATATCATAAGAGCCTGTCACATCATAAACTTTGCCTCCCAACCAACCACCTAAAAAAGCTCCCACTTGATGAAATAAAAAAGCAATTCCATAGAGCATGCTCATATTTTTAACACCAAAAACTGTTGTGATTGTTCCTTGAGTTAGTGGAATTGTTGAAAGCCAAAGCACTCCCATTAAAGCAGCAAATATGTAGGCTGTTAAATTTGTAACAGGAAATAAAATAAAAATTAAAATAATCACTGCACGTGATGCATAAATAGAACTTAAGAGTAAAGGTTTTCTAATCTTACCTCCTAAAAATCCTGCGTAATAAGTTCCAAAAATATTAAATAGTCCTATTAAAGCTAATACAATAGTCCCTATTTGCGGTGATAGACCTCTATCAATTAAGAATGCTGGCGCATGAGTCATAATAAAAAGAATATGAAAGCCACATACAAAGAATCCAATGCATAACAGCCAAAATCCTTTATGGCTAAAAGCTTCTGTTAATATTTCTCTTAATGATAAATCTTGAGCAACTGTTTGTTGAATTGGCTTTTCAAACATAGGAACGGCGAGGACTAACATTACTAGTGTGAAAACAGATAAAATACCAAAGGCTAAAGTTGGACCAAAGTTTTGCAATAACACTAAAGATGCAGGCAACATTATAAATTGTCCAAGGGATGCGCTCGACATTGCAATTCCAATTGAAATACTTCTTTTCTCTGGCGTTACAGACCTGCTAATTGCTCCAAAAATTGGAAATGTAACTCCTGATATTCCAATTCCTAAAATTCCTGATGCAATAATAAATCCTGTTTTTGTTGAAAGAGATCCCATTAAAAATAAACCTAATGAATAAAGAATGCTGCCGACAAATACGACAACACCAGAACCTATCTTGTCAGAAATTCTACCGGTAAAAGGTTGCCAAATTCCCCACATTAAATTTTGAAAAGCAAGACCCATTGCAAACACTTCTCTGCCCCACTCATTCTTTTCACTAATAGGAATTAAAAATATTCCAAAGGAGTGTCTAATCCCAAATGCAAGGGCAAGTAGAATTGAACCTGCAATAAGCACAAATATTGGTTGTTTAAATTTATCTAACACTTGAAACATTGTTATTAACTAATAACATTATTTGAAAAATAATAAATTTATATAATGAGTAATAAAGTATTTAAAATTTTATTTGGTTTATTAGTTATCTCAGCGATAGCAATGCTAACCTATTATCGAGGAATAGACCCCACTCCTTTTAACAGTGATTTATTTTTCTGGGCTTTATTGTTTGGATCGATTGCTGCATTAATCGATGGTAGCTTAGGAATGGCTTATGGTGTGACAGGTACAGCTTTTTTATTAGGCTACGGAATCTCTCCTGTTAAAGCGGTCGCTTATATTCATATAGCTGAAATTTTTGTCTCAGGATCGTCAGGATTAAATCACTGGAAAATTGGAAATGTTGATACAAAATTATTTAAAAAACTTCTGATACCTGGGATCGTTGGGGCTATTCTTGGAGCTTTAGTAATAACTAAAGTTAAAATTCCCTATTTATCAATCGTAATTTCTATTTATTTATTCTTCATGGGAATATTTCTAATTGCAAAAGCCTATTCAAAAATAAAATTACAATTTAAACAAAAAAATTCAGCTGTTATTCCTCTTGCGGTAACCGGTGGATTTGTGGATGGCGCTGGTGGAGGTGGCTGGGGTCCTGTTGTTACAACAAGTTTATTAGGTGGAAAAATGTTGCCAAAAAAAGTTATTGGAACTGTTAATGCTTCCGAATTTTTTATTAATTTAGCATCAGCAACTACTTTTGTATTTTTAGTTAAAATTACAGACTGGGAAGCGTTAGCTGGGCTTATAATTGGTGGTTTTTTAATAGCTCCTTACGCTGCAAAAGCTACCTCAAAAATGAGTATTAAAATGATTTTAACAGTTGTTGGCTGTCTTATTATAATAATAAGTTTACGAAAAATTATTCCGCTATTTATATAATTTTATAACAAATAATTGCAACAATCGTAGGTCCCAAAGCGGATAAAAACAAATACAAAGGACTAACGATACCTCCAGAGAATTTTTTATTTAAAATTGAATAACCTGCAGGGTTAGGAGCGTTTGCAATTACAGTTAATCCTCCACCAGTAATTGCTCCTGCTGCAATTGCGTACTTGAATTGGTCTGAAAGGCCATCAACAAGCGAGGCTAAATAAGTAAGAGCAGCATTATCTGTAACAGCTGTTAAGGCTGTTGCAACATAGTAAATCTGATCTGGGGTTAATTTAGCAAGAACTGTTTGAAGCCACCATTTTTGTTGTCCTCCTAAAACCACTAATCCTGCTAAAAATAACGAAACTAGAAAAGCTTGATTAATAATCAGCTTATCTTGATATTGATTAAAGGCATTTACAACCGCTAAAAATATTAAAAAAATTCCAAGAAAAATTATTAAATCATGAACAAAAAAGATTACTCCCAAAAGTAAAATTAAATGTAAAATCAAAACAAAAGACGGAATTTTAATTGTTTTAATCTTAGATTCTCCTAATTTAGTAAGTTCATTTCTAAAAAGAAAAGTAAGAATTATACTATTTACAAAAACGGCAAGTGCAGTCCTCCACGCAAAAGTATTAATCATGAAATTTAAATCCCAATTCCATTTAGCAGCAACCATAAGAATGGGAGGCGCAGCAAATGGTGTCATAGCTCCACCTATGCTTACATTTACAAATAAAGTTCCAATGATTCCATATTTAAATTTATTTGAAATTTTTTTTGAGTAAAAATGATCTCTTAAAATTAATGCCCCCAAAGTCATTGCTGCAGGCTCTGTTATAAATGAACCCAACAAAGGCACAAAAGACATTGTAATTAAAAAAAGACTTAAAGATTTATTAACAGGTAACAATGCTGATATTTTTTTAACACAAGATAATGAAAAATCTAAAATCGGCTTACTAGCTGCTATTACCATTATTACAAAAACAAATAATGGCTCAACATAACTTTGGTTATTTAAATAATTAACTGTTTCAGTTTTTCCTAGTAAAAAGAATATAATTAAAACCAAAACTATAGCCCAAAATCCAAAAACAATTTCAACCTCTCCCAACATATCAAAAATATTATGATGCCTTGGAAATTTCTGAGCTAGAGATTTAAAAAATTTTACAGAAAATGTATGAAGAATTGCTACAACAAATATTATTAAAGCTATACTTTGAACTAACGTAGGGCTCATAAAATATATTTAACCTAATCTACAAAAAATACTATCTTATAGACGAAATGGATTTGTAATTTTTAATAACTTTTTAAAAACTTAGTGAAAAACTTCTATTTTGAGTAATTTTAGAGGAGGGGGATTTTTAAAGTGCTAACCAGAAGTTAGCACTTTAAAAAAAAATGCTTACTTCTTAGCCGGAGCTAGAACAGCAGAAGCGGCGTTGATTGATTTAACGCAATCAGCTTCTTTTTTAGCTGCTAGTGCATCACCAGCTGCTTTTCTAAGATCACCAGCTTTTTTAGTTGCTGCTGCATCTAATTTTGCTGTTTTTACTGCTGCATCGTAACCTTTGATTAAATCAGCGCAAGATTTAGCTTGAGCATTTGCAAAAGATACGAATAAGAACATACTTACGATTGTTGCTAGTATAGTTTTCATTTGTTTTACTTGTTGTTAAGTTAATTAGGGGCGAAACTATTTAATTTAGGCTTTCCTGTAAATGTTTTTTTGACAAGGAAAAGCCTTCATTCTTAATAAAGATTCTTAAATACCCAAGTAAATCAACGATTTTTAAACAAACTACATACCTGGCCTATGTGTAGTTCTGTTAGTTAAGAATTTATCTTAAATTTATAAGAATCGATTTATTTTTTGGCTCTTATGCTTGCTTGGGCAGCAGATAATCTTGCAATTGGAACTCTATATGGAGAACAAGAGACATAATGCAATCCGGCTCTATGGCAAAAATCTATAGAATCTGGATCTCCACCATGCTCACCACAAATTCCAAGTTTGATATTTTTTTTTGCTTCCAGTCCTCGTGAACATGCAAGTTTTATAAGCTCACCTACTCCATCTTGATCAATACTTACAAATGGATCAATTTTGAATATTTTATTTTCAACATAATCATCTAAAAATTTACCAGAGTCGTCTCTGGATATGCCAAGTGTAGTCTGTGTTAAATCGTTTGTTCCAAAACTAAAAAAGTCCGCATGTTTTGCAATATTATTTGCATTAAGAGCAGCTCTTGGAAGCTCAATCATAGTGCCTACTAAATAATCTACTTTAAAATTATTCTTTTTTTGAATTTCTTGCGCAATACGATCAACTAATTCTCTTAAAATTTCAATTTCTCTTTCTGTTGCAACAAGTGGAATCATAATTTCCGGAATGACAGCTTCAACTTTTTGTTTTTGTAATTCATATAAAGCTTCAAAAATTGCTCGACATTGCATTTCGTAAATTTCAGGAAAAGAAATTGCTAGACGACAACCTCTGTGACCCAGCATAGGATTTTCTTCATGCAAATAATTAATTCTATTTTTAATTTCACTTGAATGAATTTTTAAAGATTTCGCTACAATATCTATTTCTTTTTCAGTTTTTGGTAAAAATTCATGCAAAGGAGGATCTAACAGTCTAACTGTAACAGGTAGACCTTTCATGATTGTAAAAATTTCGACAAAATCTTTTCTTTGAAATGGTAAAATTTTATCTAAGGCTTTTAGACGATCTTCTTTAGTTTTTGAAAGGATCATCTGTCTTACATATAAAATTCTTTCTTCATCAAAAAACATATGCTCTGTTCTACAAAGTCCAATTCCTTCTGCACCAAATCCTCTTGCAGTTCGAGAGTCTAATGGGGTTTCGGCGTTTGCTCTAATTTTTAAAGTTCTAACTTCATCGGCCCATTTCATCATCTCAGAAAAATCTCCTGAGATGTCTGGGTTAATTGTCTTAACTTCTCCAAGCATTACTTCGCCTGTTGAACCATCGATTGTAATAATGTCGCCCTCTTTTACTTCAGCGTTGTCTACTTTGAAAAGTTTAGCTGCATAATCTATTTTTATAACTCCAGCGCCTGAAACGCAGGGTCTTCCCATTCCTCTTGCAACAACAGCGGCATGGCTTGTCATTCCTCCTCTGCAAGTTAAAATTCCAACAGCAGCGTGCATTCCGTGAATATCTTCTGGAGATGTTTCAACTCGAACTAAAATAGTATTTTGATTATTAGCCTTCATTTGCTCGGCATCGTCTGCATTAAAAGTAACTTTTCCGGTTGCAGCACCTGGTGATGCTGGAAGTCCTTTTGCTATTATATTTTTTTTAGCTTTTGGATCTAAAGTTGGATGAAGAAGTGTATCTAAAATTTTTGGATCAATTCTAAGTAATGCCTCATCTTTTGTGATCAATTTTTCACTAACCATATCTACTGCAATCTTAATTGAAGCTTTTGCAGTTCTTTTCCCTGACCTTGTCTGTAACATCCAAAGCTTTTTATTCTCAATGGTAAATTCAATATCCTGCATATCACGGTAGTGAGTCTCTAATTTTTTATAAATTTTTGTAAGTTCAGCGAATGCTTCTGGCATTGTCTCCTCTAATGATAAATCCTCAGAAGATGACTCTAATCTTTCTTTTTTAGTAATATTTCTTGGAGTTCGAATTCCTGCAACAACATCTTCTCCTTGTGCATTAATTAAATATTCTCCATAAAAACTATTTTCTCCTGTGGACGGGTTTCTGGTAAATGCAACGCCCGTTGCACAATCATTGCCCATATTACCAAACACCATAGATTGAATATTGACTGCTGTGCCCCACTCTTCAGGAATATTATTTAATCTTCTGTATGTTTTTGCTCTTTGATTTTGCCAAGATTGAAATACGGCACTTATTGCTCCCCATAATTGTTCATGGGAATCTTGAGGGAAATCTTTTTTTGTATTTTTCTTTACAATATCTTTATAATTGCCAACAATTGTTTTCCAATCTTCAGCTTTAAGATCTGTGTCTGACAATACACCTTTTGTTAGTTTATAATTATCAAGCAAATCCTCAAAATTATGATGATCTACTTCAAGGACAACGTTGCTATACATTTGAATAAAGCGTCTGTAGCTATCATAAGCAAATGTTTCGTTATTAGTTTTTTTAATTAATCCTAAAACAGTTTTGTCGTTCAGTCCTAAATTTAAAACAGTATCCATCATTCCGGGCATAGACACTCTTGCGCCTGATCTAACTGATACTAATAAAGGATTGTTAACATCGCCAAAATTTTTTCCTAAAATTTTTTCAATATTTTTTATAGCGTCTTCTACTTGAATTTTAAGATCGTCTGGATATTTTTGATTATTTTTATAAAACTCAGTGCAAACTTCTGTTGTAATTGTAAATCCCGGAGGAACAGGAAGGCCTAATTTTCCCATCTCCGCAAGGTTTGCACCTTTTCCACCTAAAAGAGGTTTTTGCGAGACAGTTCCTTCGCAATTTGAACTATTAAACTGATAAACCCACTTTGGCATTTTTAAACCTCAAATTTTGAAAAGTCAGCAAAGCTATCAAAAGTTTTACACAATAGAAATAATAACTCTAATCTGTTCTTTTTAATTTGTTCGTTTTCATCATTAACTTTTACGTTATCAAAAAACTTATCAACAAAACCTTTTGTGCCAGCTAGCAAACCCATCGTCTGTTCTACCGTTCGTAATCGTGCAGGAGTTGTATAATGTTCTCTAATTTCATTTATTTTTTCAAATAAAAAATTCTCTTCGTTATGTTTAAATAAAACAATTTCGGGATCTCCAAAAAGTTCTTGTTTAAGATCTTTTTTTGATTGCTCTAAGATATTTGCACATCTTTTGTACACTGCAATAACATTTAGCCCATCATTACTTTTTACTACTTTGTTTAAATTTTTAATTTTAGTAAACAATGAATAATAATCATCGGATCTACTATTAAATAAAACAGATTCAATAACATCAGGTCTAACTTTTTGATCTTTAAGTAAGTTTTTAAAACGATCTGAAATGAAAACCAAAATCTCCTCAGCAAACTTAGGGTTTTGTATATTCACTCTTTGCGTAAGATATGAGTTTTTTGAGTTATTAATTAACTCTTTTAATGAAATAGAAATTCTATTTTCTATTAATATTCTAAGAATACCAAGTGCTGATCTTCTTAGCGCGTAAGGATCTTTTGAGCTTGTTGGCTTTTCATTGATACCGAAGAATCCAACTAAATTATCAATCTTATCAGAAAGAGCGACTGCAATTGAAATTTTTTCTTTTGGCACTCTATCTTCTGGTCCAATCGGTAAATAATGATCTGAGATTGCATTTGCGATTTGTAAGCTAAAACCTTGCTCTACTGCAAAATACTTTCCTAACACACCCTGAAGCTCTGGATATTCTCCTACTAAATCTGAAACTAAATCTGCTTTACAAATTGAAGCTGCTATTTCTGCATCATCTTTTTTACAATTAATAAAATCTGCAATTAATGATGCTAAAACTCTTATTCTTTGTGTTTTATCATGAAGCGAACCAAGACTTTGATAAAAAGTGATTCCCTTAAGTTTATTTACTTGTTTTACTAGATTTTGACTTTTATTTTTTTCCCAGAAAAATTTTGCATCTGATAAACGTGCGGCAAGAACTCTTTCATTCCCTTTTATAATTTTATTTGTAATATCTTCTTTATTTGCAACTACAATAAAATTATTAATTAACTTATGATTGTTAGTAGAGCGCATTGGGAAATATCTTTGATGATGCTGCATTGTTAAAATGAGAAGCTCTTCTGGTAATTTTAAAAAATCTTTTAAAAATGATCCTTTTAGAACAATTGGATCCTCAACAAGATTAATGACTTGCTTAAGTAATTTATTATTAATTTCTAATTCACAATCATTCTTTTTAAGAAACGATTGAATATTTTTAGTAATTAATTTTTCTCTCTCTGCGTTATCAAAGGTAATTCTTTTATCAGTTAATATTTTTTTAAAATGACTATAATCTTTTATAACAACTGCTTTATCATCTAATGGACCATCCACATAAGTGACATTTGTTGATGTTAAATGAAAAAAATTAAATGAAATAGTTTGTTTATCAAATAAACATAAAATTGATTTTAAAGGTCTGCCCCAAGAAAGATCATGATTGCCCCAACGCATTTTTTTTCGCCATTGCAGGCCATTTAAAAAATGAGGAATATTTTTCTTAATTTCCTCAATAACTGGAGTTTCTTTTTTTTGTGTTTTTGCAAAAATAAACTTTCCTTTGTCTGTGTCTTCTTCATAAATATCTTTTGGATCTAAATTATTTGATTTAACAAAACCTTGCACAGCTTGTTCTGGTGCTCCAACTTTTGGACCTCTTAAAACTTTGGCTTCAGTTTTGATATTTGTTGGTAAATTACTATAATAAAAAATTAATCTTTTTGGAGTTGAGTAGATTTCACTTACGACTTTTTTAAAACCATTCTTTTCAAAAAAAGATGTAAAATTTTCACTAATATTACTCTTTGCGTCTTCTTGTAGTGTGGGTGGTATTTCTTCAGAATATAATTCTAATAATAAGTCAGACATTAGTCAGGGTTCTTTAACCAAACTTCTGCTGTGCTTTTAACAAGTGTTCTAATTTTGTTAATAAATCCAGCTCTTTCTGTCACGGATATAACTCCTCTTGCATCTAAAGTATTAAAGATATGACTGGCTTTTAAACACTGATCATAGGCAGGAAGTGCTAAATTTTTAGATAATATATTCTGACACTCGCTCTCTGCCATCGCAAAAGATTTTAGAAGATTGTCTGTGTTTGCAAATTCAAAATTGTATGCTGAAAATTCTTTTTCATTACGTTTATAAACATCGCCATATTTAACCCCTTCATTATTCCATCTAATGTCGAATACACTGTCTACTCCTTGAATGAACATTGTAATTCTCTCAAGACCATAAGTAATTTCTGCTGAAACTGGTTTACATTCAAACCCTGCCATTTGTTGAAAGTAAGTAAATTGAGTAATCTCCATTCCATCGCACCAAACTTCCCATCCAAGTCCTGATGCTCCTAATGTCGGACTTTCCCAATCATCTTCTACAAAACGAATATCATGCTCTTTATAATTTATTCCAAGCGCACTTAAACTTCTAAGATAAAGACTTTGAACATTCTCTGGCGATGGTTTGATTAAAACTTGAAATTGATAATAATGTTGAAGTCTGTTTGGATTATCTCCATAACGTCCATCCGTTGGTCTTCTTGAGGGTTGAACATAAGCTGCTTTCCAAGGTTTAGGTCCTAGAGATCTTAATGTTGTTGCGGGATGAAAAGTACCAGCTCCAACTTCCATGTCATAAGGCTGCATCACAACACAACCATAATCAGACCAAAATTTTTGTAATTTAAATATAACTTCCTGAAAAGATAAATCTTGAGGTTTGGATTTTTTTTTAGTTATAACTTTTTTTTTTGTTATAACTTTTTTTTTATTTAATTTCTTTTTAGCCACCATTTTTATAAGCCATATTTGTTCCAGATCGATCTTACTTCCAGTTCATTTATAACTTCTGAGTACGATCCTGGTAGTTGTGAGGAAAGTTTTCTTTTTAGCCAACTTTGCGCTGCTTCAAATTTTTTAACTTTAAGGTCTTTACCAAATTTTTCTTTTAAAATTTCTTGTAAAGTTCCAACTCCATCAACTAAACCAAGTTGTAATGATTTTTTTCCAGACCAAAACTCCCCAGAGAACAACATTGAATAATTTTCAGATTTTAATTTATTTTTTCTACTATTCTTCACTAAATTAATGAACTCTTCATGCAAATCTTTTTGCAAAGATTTTAGCTTTTCTACATCTTCTTTTTTTTCTTCTAAAAATGGATCTAAAATACTTTTACTTTCGCCAGCAGTATGTACTCTTCTTTCTACGCCAATTTTTTTTATTAAGTCTTGAAATCCAAATGCTGAGTAAATAACTCCAATAGATCCAACAATTGAATTAGCGTTTGCGTAAATTTCATCTCCTGCGCACATCAACATATATCCACCTGAAGCAGCCACATCTTCAGCATAAGTAATTACTTTTACTTTTTTCTCTTCCGCTTGTGATCGAATAAGATCATACAAAAGATTAGACTGAACTGGTGATCCTCCAGGAGAATTAATGGATATAACTACTGCCTTAATATTCTTTAAAGCAAAGGCTTTTTTAATAATATCTGTTTGAGAGGAGTAGCTCATGCCTTGGCTAAATCTGCCTACATTGCCTATAACTCCATTTAATCTGATTAGGGAAACCGTTGGTTTTGATTTAAAAAAAGAAAACATATTTATTCATACCTATTAAACGTTTATTATCAGTATTCCAGAATAAAAATTTAATAAAACTTTATATTTATTAATGCTACAAACGCCTCGTGAAAAATAATATCGTACAACTAGAAAAATTTCAGAAAAAAAATCCTTACGATTCTCTAAAGGAAATATTTAATAACGACTTAGATAAAGCAGAAGAATTTACTAAATCAAAATTATCAAGCGAAGTAGATCTAATTGGAAAAATGGCCCTATATCAATTAGGCTCTGGGGGAAAAAGATTAAGATCTATACTTACTTTAGCAAGCTCAAAAATTTCAGAATATAAAGGAGAGCATAATATTCATTTAGCTGCATGTGTTGAGCTTATTCATAGCGCAACTTTACTACATGACGATGTTATTGATAACAGCTCCGTAAGAAGAGGTAAAAAAACTTCGAATGTTATTTGGGGAAATCAAACCTCTATATTAGTTGGAGACTATTTCTTGAGCAGATGTTTTGAAATTATGGTTGATGTCGGCTCTTTAGAAGTTTTAAAATTACTATCAAATGTGTCTGCAGAAATTGCTCAAGGTGAGGTACTTCAGCTTCAGCACAAAAACGAAGTAGATATTACTGAACAGGTTTATTTAAATATTATAACGCAAAAAACAGCTTCATTATTTGGTGCCGCAATGAAAGTGGGTGGTTGTCTTGCAAATAAATCTGAAAATGAAAAAAAAGCATTACAATCATGTGGAGTAAACCTTGGTATCGTATTCCAAATCAGTGATGATATTTTAGATTACAATTCTACCAAAGTATTTGGAAAAGATATCGGTAATGATTTTTATGAAGGCAAAATTACTTTACCAATAATTATCTTGTTCCAAAAATCAAATGAAACTGAACGTGAACAAATTAAGAAATATTTTACTCAAGAAACAAGAACTGAAGAAGAGTTAAATAAAATTTTATCATTAATGCAAAAGTACGATGTAATTACTATTTGCAAAAAAAGAGCAGAGCATTTTTCAAATATATCTGCTGACTCTTTAAATATATTTAAAGATTCTGATATTAAAAAAAATCTTCAAGAACTATCTTTTTATTTAATTAATAGGTCGAATTAAGAATATAAATGGTGCTATTTAAATATAGCGCAAACGTCGACCAGGCAAAATAAGGAAGCATTAGCAAAACGGAAGGTTTGCTATATTTTGAATATAAAACCATCAGATATAAAATAAAAAAAATAATGATCGAGATTATAAAGCTCGCAAGAAAAATTTGCTTATAATAGAAAAATACATAACTCCAACTTGCATTAATTAATAAATGAATAAAATAAATTGCTAAAATTTTATTTGAATGTTTGCTTTTTTTATAAGCAAGCCAAACTGCAACTGACATCATTACATAAAGCAATGTCCACACTGGTCCAAAAATCCAATTAGGAGGATTAAATGCTGGCTTTACTAAATTATAATACCAAGGATCTAATGCTGCCCTTGTTACAAATCCTGCTGGAAAAGTTATAAAAAAAGTTGCTGCAACAATTGCAAATAAACTTAAGTAGCCTTGTGATTTCGATTTAGATTTTTCCATTATTAACTAGTTGCTTTAACGTAAAACAATGCAAGCGCCGCCAATATATGTCCGTAATAAGTTAAGTTTGTGAAAACTCTTAATATAAATTTATGATCATCTTTTATTTTAAGATAATCGCAAAGAACATTGCCTGGATTATAAAGTAACTCTAATTTCAAATAACTAGCTTTGTTTTGTAACTATTAAGAGGTCTATTGCTCACGAATCCCATATTCTTTTATCCAATGTTAAAAGTCAATTTTACTAACCTTAGCAGGTTTAATCATATGAAAAACAAAAGTTTTACTGACCTTATAATTGCACACAAGAATGATATATCTAATTTAATTAAGTATTTAAAAATATGAAATTAGGTTTTATTGGTGTTGGAAAAATTGCAACTTCAGTTGTTGAGGGAATTTTTAAAGCAAAAATAAACATTAAAGAAATAATTCTTTCACCTAAAAATAAAAATAACGCAAGAATCTTAAAAAAAAAATTTTCAAGAATTAAAATCGCAAAATCCAATCAAGAAGTAATAGATAAATCTAATTGGATTGTTCTGTCGGTTACTCCAAAAGTTGGAAAACAAATATTAGAAAAATTAAAATTTAAAGCCAGTCACACAGTTTTAAATTTTATCTCCACCATCCATAATCAACAATTAAAAAGCGTCATATCACCAGCTAAAAAGATATTTAAAATCGCACCTCTTCCTATGATTAAACATAATCTAGGTCCTATTATTGTTTATCCAAAAAATAAAGTAATTGAGGGTTTCTTTAACAAACTTGGAAAAGTCATTGCAACAAGTAATGAAAAAGAAAATAAAAAATTATGGGTGATGACTTCATTTATGGCAACCTATTTTGAAATATTTAATACCGCACATAAATGGTTTTTAAGAAAAGGAATTAACAAAAATAAATCTATGGAATATCTAAGTCATTTATTTAAAGCTCTAAATAATGAAACTATAAAAAATCCAAATTATTCTATGGATAAAATGATTAAAGAATTTCAAACTAAGGGCGGTATTAATGAAGAGCTTTTAAACAAAGCAAAAAAATCTGGAGTATTTAAAAATTTAAATAAAGGTTTTGATAAAATTTATAACCGAGTAAAATAATCTTAAGGATATAAAATTTCTTTTACCCAACGAGATCCCAATTTTTTATATCTAAGTCTTTCATGAATTCTATTGTGTCCATCTAACCAAAATTCAACTTCATTTGCTTTTAAAGCAAAACCTGACCAGTAAGGGGGCCTTGGAACTTTTTTATGACTTGGAAATTTTTTTTTATATTGTTGAATTCTATTCATTAAATCTGATCTAGATTCCATAGGTCTAGATTGTATAGATGCCCAAGCGCCAATCCTGCTTCCGTAGGGTCTTGAATTAAAATATTTATCAGCAACTTTACCTGGAACTTTTGCAATTGAGCCTTCAATTCTTATTTGTCTTCTTATACTTTTCCAATGAAAACACATTGAAGCTTTTGGATTACTCTTCAATTCATTGCTTTTTTTACTATTCAAATTTGTATAGAAAATAAATTCTTTATTAGTTAATCCTTTAAGAAGCACCATACGAACCGATGGCTGTTTGTTGCGATTAACTGTTGCAAGCGCTAGAGCATTTGGGTCATTAATTTCTGTTTTCTTGGCTTTTGCCATCCAAGTTTTGAACAGATCAAATGGATTTTTCTTATTTAAAAAACATGAATTGAGTCCAGCTTTGTTCGATTTATATTTTTTTTGATTCATAAATAACTAAAAATACCTTATAAAATATATTTAATGTCATTTAATACTTTTGGAAAGCTATTTAGATTTACTACATGGGGAGAATCCCATGGTCCTGCAATAGGCTGTGTAGTTGACGGCTGTCCACCAAATATCCCTATTTCTGAAAAAGATGTTCAAGTTGAGCTTAATAAGCGAAGACCTGGCCAGTCAAAATTTGTAACTCAAAGAAAAGAGAAAGATCTGGTGCAAATATTATCTGGTGTGTTTCAAGGAAAAACTACTGGGACTCCAATATCAATGATCATCTTTAATGAGGACACAAAGTCTAGAGACTATGAAAGTATCAAAGATAAATTTAGACCAGGACACGCTGATTTTACTTACTTTATGAAGTACGGAAACCGCGACTTTAGAGGTGGCGGGAGACAATCCGCCAGAGAAACTGCTTCGCGAGTTGCAGCAGGAGCTATTGCTAAAGTTGTTTTAAATAAATTACTTGGAAAAAAATTTTCCATAACTGGTGGAGTTATTCAAATTGGTCCACTGATGATTGATCACACTCTTTGGAATGATAAAGAAATTAGAAAAAATCCTTTCTTTTGTCCTGATAAAGAAACTGTGCCCGTGTGGGAACAGTACTTATTAGATATTAGAAAAGCTGGAAGTTCATGTGGTGCAATTATCGAACTTAGAGCAAAAGGAATTCCGGTCGGACTGGGCGCTCCTATTTACTCCAAACTTGATCAAGATATTGCTGCAGGACTTATGAGTATCAATGCGGTTAAAGGTGTGAACATTGGCGCTGGTATGAATGCTGCAAGCTTAACAGGTGAAACTAATTCTGATGAAATAAGATCTAAAAGCGGAAAAGCAAAATTTTTATCTAATAATGCAGGTGGAATTTTGGGTGGAATTTCTACAGGACAAGAAATTATTGCATCATTTGCAGTCAAACCAACATCTTCAATTTTAAACACTCGTGACACTATTGATACTAAAGGAAAAAATACAAAAATTTCTGTTCGTGGCAGACATGATCCTTGTGTTGGAATTCGTGCTGTTCCAATTGGGGAAGCTATGCTTGCATGCATTCTACTAGATCATTTGATGATGCACCGAGCGCAATGCGGTAACTAGTTTGTGATCCCATTAAAAGACGAAAACAGTACACTCTCTACTCCAATACTAAGTTACGCAATAATAGGCATTTGTGTTGTAGTTTTTTTAATACAAATAAGTTCCTCTGGTTTTGACAATGGACATTTATTTTATTCTTATGGAGTAGTTCCAACTTCACTTCTTGGTATTGAGCCTTTACCAAATGATCTAAATAAAATTGATCCCTATCTTACTTTGATTACTTCAATGTTTATGCATGGAGGTTTTATGCATTTGATAGGAAATATGCTTTATATGTGGATCTTTGCTGACAATATTGAAGATGATCTAGGAAAAGTAAAATTTATTTTATTTTATTTAGCATCAGGTGTTGCGGCTGCAATGACTCAGGTTTATTTAAATGTAAATTCAACTATCCCAATGGTTGGAGCAAGCGGAGCAATCAGCGGAGTACTAGGGGCTTATATGGTCAGATATCCAAAGAATAAAGTTTTAGTATTAATACCTTTGGGATTTTTTACTCAACTAGTGAAAATTCCTGCAATGTTTGTTTTGGGGTTTTGGTTTATCTTACAATTTATTAGTTCGAGTGGAAGCTCTGGTCAGGGTGGTGTTGCTTATGGAGCTCATATTGGAGGATTTGTTTTTGGAGCTGCCGTGATGTTTTTCTTTGGAAACTTTTTAATTCCTAAGAAAGCATTCTTTAAAGCTCTTAATGAAAAAGATAGTAAGAAAAAAAATCCCTGGATACAGGACTAAGTTACCCACATAAAATAACAGCCATATTAGATGAATGTTCTCGTTTTGATTCCCTTTTGATTCCATTTTGAATCAAATTTTCTACTTTTAAGGGTGTATGTGGATACTTAAATTTAAATCGTCATTCCACCGTCTAATGGGTAAACGACACCAGTAGAAAATGCTGATTCATCAGTTGCTAAATATGTGGCAAGAGCTGCCACCTCTTCTGGTTTTCCTAATCTTCCCATAGGCTGTCTATCGATAAAATCTTTTCTCGCTTTTTCAGGATCTTTAAAAGAATTAACTCTATCTTCCCATGAAGGGGTATGAACTGTTCCTGGAGCAATAGCATTACATCTAATATTATATTTTAAAAAATCAACTGCGATAGATTTTGTGAGACCGATGACAGCTGCTTTTGTAGCTCCATATACAAATCTATCTTTAACTCCTTTAACGCTAGATACAACTGAAGCCATATTAATTATAACGCCTGATTTTTGATCTACCATTTTAGGAATAATGTTTTTAATCATTAAATACATAGACCTAACATTTACATTAAATGAAAAATCCCAATCTTTTTCTTCGCACTCTAGTATTGTCCCGTTATGAACAAACCCTACACAGTTAAAAAGAACATCAACTTTAGAAATAGTATCTGCAAATTTTTTAATATCCGCAGCATTAGTTGAGTCTAAAGTATAAGTTTTAATTTTAGGATATTCTTTTGAAAGCTCTTCTAATTTATTAGTTCTATTAATGTCTGTTGCAATAACGTTGGCTCCTTCTTTAAAAAATCGAATAGCTGTTTCTTTACCAATCCCCTGTCCCGCTGCAGTGATTATTACGCTTTTATTTTCTAATCTTTTCATTTAAATTAAATTTTGTATTAAAAAAATTTTATAAAATTAAATGTTAAATATCACAGATCCAGCTGAGGCAAGAAAAATTATTAGAGCTGATAAATACGATAAGCAAACAGCAGGTATTGCTGGAAAATATGTGCAAGGAAACATTTGTATATTGCCAAGTAAATACGCTCTAGATTTTGCAGCATTCTGTCAAAAAAATCCGAAACCTTGTCCGCTTATCGGTTTTGGAATTAAAGGCGATCCCCACTTAAAAGATTTAGGAGATATAGACATTAGGACAGATGTTCCAAAATATAAAATTTGGCAAAATGGAAAAGTAGTAGATGAGCCTACTAATATTAAAAAATATTGGAATGATGATTTGGTAACTTTTGTTCTAGGTTGTTCGATGTCATTTGAATTGCCATTAATGGAAGCTGGAATTGAAATGCAGCACATAAAAAATAATACGACTGTTCCAATGTATAAAACAAATATTGATTGTGAGCCTGCGGGTCCTTTTAAAGGAAAATTAGTTGTATCAATGAGACCTTTGAATGCTGAAGATACTATTAAAGCAATTCAAATCTCCTCTCGTTTTCCAGCAGTTCATGGGGCTCCCATTCATCTTGGCGATCCTGCGCAAATTGGAATAAAAGATATTATGAAACCAGAATATGGCGATGCACCAAGAGTAATTAAAAATAATGAAATTCCAGTATTTTGGGCTTGTGGAGTAACGCCTCAGTCTGTTGTTGAAAATTGCAAACCTGATTTTTGTATCACTCACAAACCGGGATCAATGTTAATTACTGATAAATTAAATAGCAGTCTTGCTGCAATTAATTAAGATCCTAGAAAAACTCTTTTAACTTCTTTGCTATCTACTAAATCTTTTGAGGCTCCATCAATTACTAATCTTCCACTCTCAAGAATATAACCCCGATTGGCCATACTTAAAGCAAGTCTGACATTTTGTTCAACAAATAAAATTGCAATTCCACGTTCTGCAATTTTTTTAAATATTAATTTTAAATCTTCAATTACTAATGGTGCAAGTCCAAGAAAGGGCTCATCTACCATTAATAATTTTGGCATTCCCATTAACCCTCTACCAATTGCAAGCATTTGCTGCTCTCCGCCTGACATGGTGTTTGCGATTTGACTTGAGCGCTCTTTTAATTTTGGAAAAAAATTATAAATATCTTGTAAAGATTTCTCTCGTTCAGCTTTAGCTTTTTCATGATAAGCACCTAATAATAAATTCTGCAATACTGTTAAGTAAGGAAATACTCTTCTTCTCTCAAGAACATGGGAAATACCAACGCCAACTCTTTGATAAGTTTCAAACTTATGGATTGGAATATTATTGAAATCTATTTCGCCATTTTTAATTTTAATTAAACCACTGATACTATTAAGAACTGTACTTTTTCCAGATCCATTTGGCCCAAGCAAAGCTACGATCTCTCCTTCTTTAACGTTCAATGAAACATTCCAAATAACTTGGTAATCATCATAAGCCACGTCTATATTTTTTATATTAAGCAGCATCAACTGTTCCTAAGTAAGCGTCTATCACTTGTGAATTTTGACTAATATTTTTTGGAATATCAAAAGCAATTCTTTTTCCTTGGTTAAGGGCAAGAATTCGGTCTGAAATATCCATGATAATTTTCATATTATGCTCAATGGTTACAACAGTTATTCCATTTTTTTTTAATTTTAAAACTAACTCCACAAGACCTGGAATAGTTCTTTGGTCAACTCCTCCTGTCACCTCATCCATAAGTAATAATTTTGGATCTGTTGCCAAAGCTCTCGCAAGTTCTAATCTTTTACGTTGCCCTGTTGAAAGTTCCTTCGCATAGTGATGTCTTTTTTCAATCAGATCTACAAAGTCAATAATTTCCAAAGCTTTATCACGAGCAACTTTTAAATTTTTTTCTTTAACTAATGCTCCAACAATTACATTTTCTAATAAAGTTTGATCAGCAAAAGGTTTGAGTTTTTGAAAAGTTCTACCAACTCCCATTCTACAAATTAAATCGGGTCTAATATTTGTAATATTTTTTTCTTTTAATAAAACTTGGCCTTTGTCTGATTTTGTAAATCCAGTAATCAAATCAAATAATGTCGACTTTCCAGCTCCGTTGGGCCCGATAACTCCTAGAATCTCTCCTTCTTTAACGTCAAAAGAAATATCACTATTTGCATGAATACCCCCGAATGATCTGCTTAAATTTTCAACTTTTAGTAAAATACTCATTTTGCTTTTTCTCTTTCTCTAAAAGATTTTGGAATAAGAGAAACAATTCCAGCGGGTCTAAATATGCAAATGATAATAATTAAAACTCCATAAACAATTAAATCGATAGAATGTCCTGTGCCACCGAAATAAATTCTAGAAAATTCTGATATTGGGATTAAGATTACTGCTCCAATAATTGGACCCCAAATATTTCCAACTCCTCCCATTACTGAAATTAATAAAACTAAAATCGATATATCAACATTAAACGCATTATTAGGATCAACAATTAAAACATATTGGGCATAGATACTTCCCATCGGAGCCATAATCATAGCTGAAATAATGAATGCAATAATTTTGTATTTTGATACGTGAATTCCAAGACTTGATGCTGCATCGGATTGATCACGAATAGCTCTAAGTCGGTAACCAAGTTTAGATCTATTTAATAACCATACTAAAAAAAAGGAGCCAATGAAAAATATCAAAGAAATATAATAATAAGCAACCTTACTCTTGTGAAACTGCATTGAACTCCAAGGGCTGTCTCTATTAATTGGTATCCATAATCCTGATGATGAACCAACCTCAGGCCACCTTTGAAAAACAACTTGAAAACTTATCCCAATTAACAAAGTGGCAATTGCAAAGTAATGTCCTTTTAATCTTAAAATTGGAATACCAATTAACATTGCAACAAATCCTGAAATTCCAATTCCTATTAAAATTCCAATCCAAGGAGTGATATGAAGTTTGACATAAAAATATGCAGTTGCATAAGCACCTATTCCGTAAAATATTGCATGGCCTAAACTAATTTGACCTGAAAAACCTGCAAGCACGTTCCAAGATTGCGCCATCACAGCATGCATAAAAATCATCATCATTAAATGAATTGCAAATTTAGACGGTGAAGTGAAAGGAAATAGAAGCAAACCTAAAACAACAATACCAATTATAATAAGAGAATTTTTATTGAAATACCAAAGCGGTTCATTTTTAGCTTCTAATAATTTTTCTGAAATATTATTAATCATTTTAATATCTTCCAAAAATTCCTTGTGGTCGCACAATGACTACAAATAAATAAACTGCAAAAACGTAAAGTAATTTAAATGACGGATCAATTAACAGTCCACCGACTGATTCAACAATTCCAATAATAATTCCTGCAATTAAACTTCCGGTAATACTTCCAAATCCACCAAGAGCAACTGCAACAAAAGCAAATAAAGAAAAGTTAACGCCAACATCTGGAAATACATAATAAAAATTTGAAAGCATTGAACCTGCAACTGCAACACAGCTAAGTCCTATTGCCCAGCCTAGTGCAAACATTTTATTTGATGGGATTCCTAAAATTTCTGCAGCTTGTCTGTCTTGCGCAGTTGCTTGTAATGCTGTTCCTGTTTCAGTTTTTGTTACAAATAAATAAAGTAAAATAAATGCAACAAGACAAACCAAACTTGCATATAATTGAGGTTGGCCAATAAAAATCCCTGAAATTTCAAATTTACCTTGGATAATTGGATTTTTAATTGTTCTAAAATCTGGCGTGAAAAAAAATTGCGCAAGAGCTCTAATAGCAACGGCAAGACCGAATGTTGCGCAAATCTGCACCAACATTGTTGAGTTTAAAATCTTTCGAATAATAAAATAATGTGTTGCAACACCAAGTGCAGCCATTACTAAAATGGTAAGTGGTATTGAATAGATTGGATCAATTCCAAACAACATCCAAAACCAGAAAGCAGAAAACATTGAAATCATTAAATGATCTCCGTGTGCAAAATTTACAATTTCCATAAGACCAAAAATCAAACTTAGACCGGCTGCAATTAAAGCGTAGATAAGACCCATAAGAATTCCGCTTATAATTGCCTGCAATACAACTTGTGATGTCATTATTTAATCTTGTGTTTACAATATTTTAAATTCTAGCTAATCTATTTAAAAAAATAACGGAGATCTATGAAAAAAAACCTAATATGTTTCGTAGCTGCCATTTCTCTTTCACTTAACTCATTTGCTGTTGCACAACAAAAAGTTAACGAAGTAGTAATTGGTGTTCTACATCCATTAACAGGCCCAGTTGCACAAATTGGTCTTGATTCAATTGCTGCGCTTAAAACTGCAGTAGAAATTGTTAACGAAGATATTAATCTTGATATGCCTTTTGCAAAAGGAAAAGGATTGCCAGGATTAAAAGGTGCTAAAGTTAGATTAGTGGTATCAGACCACCAAGGAAAACCAGAAATTGGTCAAGGTGAAGCTGAAAGATTAATCAACAATGAAAAAGTTCACGCTTTATTTGGAGCATACTTTTCAGCAGTAACTGCAACAACAAGTTTAGTTGCTGATAGGGCTGGAATTCCATATGTGAACGGAGCATCAACTGCACCAAATCTTACAGATCGTGGCTTAAAGTATTTCTTTAGAGTAACTCCACATGACGGTGAATTCACACAAGTAATGTATGATTTTATGGCGGATTTACAAAAGAAAAAGAATATCAAATTATCAAGTGTAAGCATTTTGCATGAAGATTCTCTTTGGGGAACTGATAGCGGAACTACACAAGAAAAGTTTGCAAAAGATAAGAGTTATAAAGTTGCTGACAAAATTGCATACAATGCAAAAGCAACTTCTTTAACATCAGAAGTTCAAAAATTAAAAGCGTCTAACGCTGATGTTTTGCTTCCATCATCTTATACATCTGATGCGTTTCTTTTCTTAAAAACAGCTAAAGAATTGGATTACAATCCAAAAATATTATTAGCTCAAAACGCTGGTTACACAGACCCAAGCTTTATATCTACAATGGGTAAAGATGCTGAAGGTGTAATCACGAGATCACCATATAACGCCGATCTTGCTAAAAAAATTCCTAACCTTGCCAAGGTGAATGAATTATTTAAAAAACACTCAAATGGAAGAGATCTATCTGATGTTCCAGCAAGAGAATTTACAGCGTTTATGGTTCTTATGGACGCAATCAACAGAGCTGGCTCTACTGATCCTGAGAAAATTCGTGTAGCTTTAACAAAAACGAATATTCCTGCAAAAGACTTAATCATTCCTTATAAAGGTGTGAAGTTTGCAGCAAATGGACACAACGAGTTACAAAGAGGAATTTTAATGCAAGTGCAAAATGGACAATACTGTACAATTTATCCATTTGAATTCGCGGCTTGTGAAGTGAAATATCCTATGCCAACTTGGGCACAAAAAAAATAAGTAATTTTTTTTAAAAATTAAGGGGCGGTTTTAACTAACCGTCCCTTTTTTTTTGCAGTTAATTAATCTTTTTTAATTTATCTAAAGATTTTAATTGAAAACCATTCTTAATTAGAACTTCTCTTAAGTATTGGGCATTATCCACAGCTGTTTGTTCATCGCCGTGCACACAAATTGAATCTATGTCACAAGGAATTTGTTTTCCAGAGTAACAATTTAAAGCCTGATTTTCTAACATCCTAAGAACATGTCTTGCAGATTCTTCTCTACCTAAGATCATTGCGTTAGGTTTTGATCTTGCAACAAGATAGCCATTATCTTCATAATTTCTATCTGCAAATACCTCACAAGCAATTCTTAATTTTAAATCACGACCTGCTTTTTCCATCTCTGTCTGTGCATGCGCTAAGAAAATTATGTTTGGATCAAATTGCTTAATAGCTTTTGCTATGGTGAAAGATAATTCATAGTTCTCACAAGCCATATTACTTAAGGCACCATGTGGTTTTACATGAGTGACTTTCATTTTTAATTTATCTGCAATTTTGTTTAGAATTTCACATTGATTGATCACAAGTTTAGTAACTTCCTCTGGTGAAATATTCATTCTTTTTCTTCCAAAATTTTCTCTATCTAAATAAGAAGGGTGAGATCCAATGCTAACCCCGTTATCCTTAGATATACGAATTGTTTTTTCCATCGTTTCTTCATCGCCCGCATGATAGCCGCAAGCAATGTTTGCAGAATTTACTATTTTTAATAACGCAGGGTCGTTTTCTGTGGAATGAAACTTTGAACTTTCGCCAAGATCACTATTAATATTTACTTCCATTATATTTCGCTTTTGCTAATTTAAAATTTCTAAAAGTTTATACAATATCCATGATAAAAAAAATAACTAATATCAGTGATCAAGGAATTATTTGCGATTTTGGCGAAGAGGTAAACAAAGATATTAATAAAAAAGTTATTAGTCTTTTTAACTATCTTAAAGAAAAAAGTAATAATGATGAGATTAAAGGCATTTACAATATTATTCCATCCTACAACAAACTAGTTGTTCATTTCGATTTAGAAAAAAATAACTCTCATAAAATTAAAGAAATTATTTCATCAATTGATCTTAAAAAATTAACCACATCTCAATCGGGTAAAGCTTGGACAATTCCTGTTTGTTATGATGATGAATTTGCACTTGATTTGGAAAATTTAACAAAGTCTCTTAAATTATCTAAAGAAGAAATTATTAAAACTCACCTTGAGACTGAGTTTTATGTGTACATGATAGGTTTTATGCCGGGACACCCTTATATGGGTGACCTTGATAAAAAATTATTTACAAGCAGGTTGCAATCACCAAGAGTTCAAGTTCCCATAGGTTCTGTTGCCATCGCTGAAAAATTTTGCATTATTTATCCTTACTTAAGTCCTGGAGGCTGGAATATTATTGGCAGAACTTCTGTTAAATTATTTGATACTAAAAATTTAACAAACCCTTGTTTGTTTTCTCCAGGTGACACAATTAAATTTAAAAAAGTTAGTAAATCGGAATTAAAATAATGGAACAAAGTTATTTTGAAGTTTTAAGACCTGGTATCAATTCAACCTTTCAAGATAAAGGAAGATTTGGTGTTCAATATATGGGGTTGGCTCCTGGTGGGGCTATGGACTACCAATCTTTTTTACTCTCTAACGTTTTATTAAATAATGATAAAAATTCTGGTGCGTTAGAATTTGCTTATCAAGGTCCTTTGCTAAAGTTAATTAAAGGTAAAACTAAAATTGCAATTACAGGAAATGTTTTTTTTAAAATATATTCTCCAAAAGGTGAAATTACTGGGGAACCCTACCGTACATACGATCTAAATGAGGGTGATCAATTAGATATTCTTGCAACGAAAGCGTCTGTTTATGGTTATTTAAGTATTGAAGGTGGTTTTAAATTAGATAAATTTTGTGGATCCGTTTCATCACAACCTCGAGCATTTATTGGTCCTAACGATGGAAAAAAGATTGAATTAAAAGATAAGATCTTAATTTTTAAAAACTCAACAACTAAAGAAAATAAAATAATAAGAAACATTAAATTTGAAGAAAAAAAAATCTTTAGTGTGCTTCCTGGTCCTCAATTTCATTATTTTAGCACAGCTTCTAAAAAACAATTCTTTTCAACTCCTTATTTAATTACAAAGCAAACTGACAGAATGGGTATGAGAGTTATAGGTAAAAGCCTAGAGAACTTAGTGAATTCTAATATTCCATCAGAAGGTATTATAAAAGGGGCAATTCAAGTTCCTGGAGATGGAAATCCTATTATACTTCTATCGGATCATCCAACTACAGGAGGATATCCAAAAGTAGGTTCGATTATTTCATCTGATTATGATGATTTAATTCAACAAAATGCAAATAGAGAAATTTATTTTCAACTTGTGACATTAGAAGCAGCTGAGCAACAATTTGCGCTCTATATGGAAAAAGTAAAAAAAAGAATTGCTAATATAGAAATAGTTTAATTAAAATATTTAAGCCATATTTCTTAAAACGTACTGAAGAATCCCGCCGTGCTTATAATATTCGGTTTCATTATCAGTATCGATTCTAGAAAGAACATTGATTTTTTTAGAACTTCCGTCTTCATATAAGAATTCAACGGTCACCTCTTCTCTAGGTTTTAAGCCTTGTTCAACATTTAGAATATTTATAATTTCAGATCCTTTTAGATTTAAAGTTTTTCTAGAAAAACCCTCTTTAAACTGAAGAGGTAAAATTCCCATGCCTACTAAATTAGATCTATGAATTCTTTCAAAACTTTCTGCGATAACAGCTTTAACTCCTAAAAGTTTTGTACCTTTTGCAGCCCAGTCACGAGACGATCCCGTTCCATATTCTTTACCTGCGATTACAACAAGATCTACTTTTCTTTTTTGATATTCCATAGAAGCATCAAATACTGGCATTACTTTTTTATCAGGATGAAGCATTGTAACTCCGCCTTCTGTACCTGGTGCCATTTCATTTTTAATTCTGATATTTGCAAATGTTCCACGCATCATAACTTCATGATTTCCTCTTCTTGCTCCATAAGAGTTAAAGTCTTTTTGCAATACTTGATGCTGCATAAAATAATCGCCTGTGGGTCCAGACTTTTGAATAGATCCTGCTGGAGATATATGATCCGTTGTTATTGAATCTGCTAAAATAAGAAGAGGTCTTGCATTTTTAATTGCTTTAAATCCTTCCGGTTTATCAGGTAAGTTTTCAAAGAACGGTGGACGTTTTACATAAGTTGATTTTTCATCCCAATCATAAATGCTACTCGCTACTGTTTTAATTTTCTGCCAGCTAGCAGGACCTTCTGACACGTTATCGTACCTTGATCTATACATCTGCGCTGTAATTGAAGTTAAGATCGTATCTGCAATCTCTTTATTAGATGGCCAAATATCTTTTAAGAAAACATCTTTACCATTTTTATCTTTACCAAGTGAATCTTTATAAAGATCAAACGTCATTGAACCTGCAATAGCGTAAGCTACAACAAGCGGAGGTGATGCTAAGTAATTTGCTTTAACTTGTGGATGTACTCGTCCTTCAAAATTTCTATTTCCAGAAAGAATTGATGCTACATACAACTCACCTTTCGTAATTGCATTATTAATATTATCATTCAATGGTCCAGAGTTTCCAATACAAGTAGTGCAGCCATAACCTACTAAATTAAAACCTAATTGATTAAGATAAGTATCTAATCCTGCTTTTTCTAAATAGTCTGTTACAACTTTTGAACCAGGAGCTAATGAAGTTTTAACCCAAGGTTTAGAAGACAATCCTTTTTCAATTGCTTTTTTAGCAAGAAGTCCTGCAGCAATTAAAACGCTAGGGTTAGAAGTATTTGTGCAAGAGGTGATTGCAGCAATGACTATATTTCCATCTTTCAATTTATAATTCGCATTTTCAACAGCATATTCTTTTAACGCGGTTCTTTTGATTGTTTCTTTAAAATTTTTAGCAAAATCTTTTGCAGCATCCGTTAATAAAACTTTATCTTGTGGACGTTTTGGTCCTGCAATTGTTGGAACTACTGTGCTTACATCTAAACTTAAAGTATCCGTAAATACCATGCCTGAACTTGTCCATAGTCCCTGCTCTTTTGCATAAACTTCTATAAGCTTAATTAAGTCTTTATCTCTTCCAGTAAATTCTAAATATTTTAACGTCTCTTCATCAATTGGGAAAAATCCACATGTCGCTCCATATTCTGGCGCCATATTTGCAATGGTTGCTCTGTCTGCAAGAGATAAATTTTTTAAACCTTCCCCATAAAACTCTACAAATTTTCCAACTACACCTTTTTTTCTTAACATTTGCGTAACGGTTAAAACTAAATCCGTTGCTGTTGTGCCTTCTGGTAATTTTCCTGTAACTTCAAATCCAACAACTTCTGGAATTAACATTGAAATAGGCTGTCCTAACATTACAGCTTCAGCTTCAATTCCGCCAACTCCCCAACCAAGAACTGAAAGGCCATTCACCATTGTTGTGTGGCTGTCTGTGCCGACTAAAGTATCTGGATAAAGAGTTAATTCTCCGTTTACTTCTGAAGACCAAACTACTTTTGACAAATATTCTAAATTTACTTGATGACAAATTCCTGTTCCTGGAGGAACCACTTTAAAATTATTAAATGCTTGCTGACCCCATTTTAAAAATGAATATCTTTCACCATTTCTTGAAAATTCTTTTTCAACGTTTAAGTCAAATGAATCTTTGTTTGCATAATTATCCACCATTACTGAGTGATCGATGACTAAATCTACTTGAGATAATGGATTAATTTTTTTTGGGTCTTTGTTTTTTGCTTTAACTGCATCACGCATTGCAGCTAAATCTGCAACTGCTGGAATTCCTGTATAGTCCTGCATTAAAACTCTAGCTGGCCTATATGCAATTTCAGTGTCTGAAGTTTTTGTTTTTAACCAACTTTGAATGGCATTAATTTGATTTTTATCAACTGTACTATTGTCTTCGTAACGAAGTAGATTTTCTAATAAAACCTTAAGAGACTTTGGAAGTTTGCTTATATCTTTAAGACCGTTCTTCTCAGCTTCAGGTAAGCTATAAATAACATAATCTTTTCCGTTAACTTTGATTATTTTTTTAGATTTAAAAGAGTTAATTTTACTCATAAAGAAATTCGAGATTTATTTACTATCGCAAGCATATAACTTCAACGGTTTATTTTCATTTTTAGGAAGTTCTTCACACTTACCATTAAAACATATGTTCCAATTTTTAATATTGGTCTCAGATGTTGCTAAAATCAATTCATCTTTAGCGCTAACTTTTGGTTTATAAACCCACCAACCCTTGATTAATTTTGAATCAGCTGGAGGCTCCATTCCAGCTCCTGATCCTTTAACTCTAGCTTCAACAATTTTAAGTTTAGAATTGATAATTCTCCAATCTTCTTGCCATTCAACTTTCTCAACTGAATGAGTCCATACTAAGGTAAAAAATGAAATTGCAAATGTTGTAACTTTAGTTCCTGTTAAAACACACAGACTCATGGTGAAATGGAATTATTATTTCTAAATTTAAACCATCTATAAATAATAAATAAAAACATAAGCGCAAAGCCTAATTCGTCAGTTAATGGGATAGCCGCAATCAATAAAATGGCAACCGCCATACAAACAATTCTCTCCAAAAAGTTTAATCGAGCATTCATATATCCAACCGCTGCAATACCTAAAAATAAAAGAGCAATCACTGCTTTTATACAGATGTAACCAACAGAAAAAATAATTGTTGAAATATCTTTATTTGCAAGTCCCTGCAGCATTAATTCTGGACTATACACAGCCATAAACGGTACAACAAATCCTGCAACAGCTAATTTTACAGCTTCTAAAGAAATTTTAAATCCACTTTCCTTTGCAAATGGTGCTGCTGCAAAACAAGCAAGAGCAACAGGTGGTGTTAAGTCTGCCATAATACCAAAGTAAAAAACAAACATGTGACTTATAATTAACGGTACTCCTAATTTTAAAAGAGCGGGACCTGCAATTGCAGATGTAATAATATAATTTGGAATTGTTGGAATTCCCATTCCAAGAATAAGACAAATAACCATTGTTAATAATAAAGATAAAAACAAACTATTTTCACCAACTTTAATTACAAACTGTCCAAATGTATTTGCGGCGCCTGTTAAGGTAAGAGTACCGATTACAATCCCCACAACTGCACAAGCAACTCCAACTGGTAAAGAAGCTTTACCGCCTTCTGCAAGTGCATCTCTGCAAGAAAGCAATGTTTCTCTTCCGCCTTTAAATATAAAATTAATAGCAACTAAAACTGATATTGAAATTACGATAACTTTTATTCCCATCTCAAAGAATGAAGCGGAAACTAAACCAAGTAAAACCCAAAACATTACTCTTTTATATTTTGATAAAGTTCCTGCAATTGGTGCACCTAGAATTAAAAATACTATAAATGCAAGACCGATAGTTCCTGCGTATAAAGGAGTGTAACCAGAAAAAAGCAAATAGACTAATACGACAAGCGGCAAAATTAAGTACCAGCCTTTTTTTAGAGCTTTTATGACTGAAGGAAGTTCATCTTTTGACATTCCAAGTAAATTTCTTTTTCCAGCCTCTAAGTAAACCATCCACCAACATGAAACATAATAAAGTATCGCCGGTATGATTGCAGCTTTGACAATCTCAAAATATTTCACCCCTAATGTTTCAGCCATAATAAAAGCAACTGCGCCCATAACTGGAGGCATAATTTGACCTCCCATAGAAGAAGTCGCTTCAACACCACCTGCAAAAGCTGGTGAATAACCATATTTCTTCATTAGAGGAATTGTGAATTGTCCAGAGGTTACAACGTTTGCAATTCCTGATCCTGAAATAGTTCCCATTAATGCAGATGAAGCAACACAAACTTGCGCTGGGCCTCCTCGTGTATGCCCAAAAAGACCTAATGCTACATCATTAAAAAGTTTGATCATTCCAGCTCGCTCTAAAAATGAACCAAATAAAATAAATAAAAAAACAAATGTACAAGAAACATAAATGGGAATTCCATAAATCCCTTCTGTTCCATAACTCATGTGTTCGATAATTTGTCTAAAATCGTAACCACGATGTTGAAATATACCTGGAAGATATTTTCCAAAAAAACAATATGATAAAAAGATGGATGCAATTAATGTAAGTGCATAACCCATTACGATCCAGGCTGCCGACAAAACTAATATAAGTGCAATAACTCCAAAAAAAATATCCGTTGGCAATAAATCACCATAACGAGTAATAAGCGGCGTATATTCAATTGTTTGATAGATTGCGATTACAAGACTTAAAATTCCAGCACCCCAGGACAGAATTTTAAATAAACTATTTTGTTTTTTTAGCGCACAAACTAATGGAAATCCTAATAACCCTAAAAACCCAACATGCACTGCTCTTAAGATCTGACTTGGCAAATCTAATAAATGAGCTGCGGTAATAACTTGAAATACAGAAAATGCGATAGCAATATAAAATAAAACTTTTCCCTCTAAAGAGGTTGGAAAACTTTGTGTTGAAGGATCATAAAATCCAGCCGAGTCTTTATCGGCTGGATTATCTGAAATATTTTGATTTATGTTCACTATTCCTGACAAAACTAACTAAATAAATAATTAGTTTTCATTTTTAAATATTACTTAATTAAACCTTTTTCTTTGTAATATTTAATAGCGCCAGGATGAATTGGTAATGGCGGATTTTTAGCCGCATCTTTAACATTGATAGCTTGAGCTGCTGAATGCGCCGCTACTAATGCTGGAAGATTTTCATAAAACAACTTTGTCATTTGATAAGCTGTTGCATCTGAAACATCTTTACGTGTAACTAAATAATTAACTACAGCTGCTGTATTAACATCTTCTGTTTGTCCTTTGTAAGTGTTAGCTGGAATTTTTCCAGAAACGAAAGGAGCTCCCATTTTTTTAACAACTGCATCTGGAACAGAAACCACTGTTATATCTAATGAGTTAGCAAGATCTTTTAATGAAGCAACACCAAGACCTGATGATTGTAATGTAGCATCTAACTGTCTATTTTTAATTAGTTCAACTGACTCTTGATAAGGAAGATATTCAATCTTTCCTAAATCTTTATAAGTCATTCCAGCGGCTGCAAAAAGAGCTCTAGAATTTAATTCAGTTCCAGATTTTGCTGCTCCAACTGAAAGTCCTTTACCTTTAAGATCTGCTAAAGTTTTAATTTTAGAATCTTTAGACGCTACGACTTGAATATAGTTTGGATAAATAGCTCCAATAATTCTTAGCTTATCAAGTTTGCCTTTAAAGCCGGCATCTTCTTTGCCTTCCCAAGCATCTTTTGCTGCATCGCCAAGAACAAAAGCTATTTCTGCTTTTCCTTCTTGAAGAAGAACTAAATTTTCTACAGAAGCTTTAGTTACCTGAACTTGAACTTTAGAGTCTTTAATATTATCTCCATAAATTTTTGTAAGTGCAGATCCAAGCGGGTAATAAACACCTGATGTACCACCAGTTAAAATGTTTATAAACTCAGCTGAATTAGAAGTGCTAACTGTAAACATTAGCGCAGCTAAAATTGATGTTATTTTTTTAAACATACTAATCCTTTTAAATTGTTTATATTTTTAAATTATAGATTAAAAAAAAAGCTAAACTAGATCTAATATAATATTCTACTTTAGATTGTATTCTTCTAATCAGTTTGAGTATAAAAGTGTTTTATTAAAAATTATTTACAGTACTAAATAATTAATTTTTAAAATTAAAATAATATAAGCAAAAAAAATGACTAAAAGCAAAGAGGATTGGAAAAAAATTCTTTCAGAAACGGAATATAATGTGCTTAGAAATGAAGGCACAGAAAGAGCTTATACAAGCGGATTAAATGAGGAAAAAAGAGAGGGAAATTACTACTGTGTTGGCTGCAATAATAAACTTTTTAGTTCAAAAATGAAATTTAATAGCGGAACAGGATGGCCTTCTTTTTTTGAAAGTTATCCGGGAGCATTTGGAACAAGCACTGATTTTAAATTAGTTTATCCAAGAACAGAATATCATTGTGCAAAATGCAATGGGCATCATGGACATTTATTTGATGATGGCCCAGAACCTACTGGTAAAAGATATTGTAACAATGGAATAGTTTTAAAATTTATTCCAGAAAAGATTAGTTAATATGAACAATTCTAATTTTGCCTCTGAAGTTACTAAAAAAGGATTTATCAATCACATTGGTGGAATTGATTTTAAAAAAGTTTCAGAAAACACTTTTGAATTTAATGTGACAGTAAAAAATTACAATTTAAATTCAGGCGGTATCAGTCATGGAGGATATATAGCCGCAATACTAGACAATGGTATGGGTTCAGCTGCCTATCATGTAATTGATGGGAAAAGATGCGTAACTATTGCATTGGATATAAAATTTATTTCAGCATCAAAAGAAGGTGATGTTTTAATTGGCAAAGTAAAAATATCAAAAAAAACTAATTCTCTAGTTTTTGTAGTTGCTGAATTATTTGAAAAAACAAATTTAGTTGCAACAGCTTCTGGGACTTGGAAAATTATATAATGCTATTTCCAAATTTCTTTTAATCTAGCCGGTCTTCCGCAGCCAAGTAAATAAGAATAATAACGCGTTGCATTTTCTTTATAATAATTTTGATGATAATCTTCTGCTGGGTAAAAATTCTTAAATTCAACAAAAGCTGTTTTAATTTTTTTTCTATTTAATGATTTCATTTCATCAATAGATTGGTCGATTAACTTGTTTTCCTCATTATTTTGATAAAAAATTACTGAAGTATAGCTATTGCCTTTGTCGCAAAACTGGCCCTTTCCGTCATATGGATCAATATTAATCCAAAAATTTTTAAGTAATTCTAAGTATGAGATTACTTTTGGATCATAAGTTATTTTTACAGTTTCAATATGTCCCGTTCGACCCCTTAAAACTTCTTCATATGTTGGATTTACTTTTGTTCCTCCACTATAACCAGAAACAACATCGCTCACTCCATCAATTTTATCAAAAGCAGCTTCCATGCACCAAAAGCAACCGCCTGCAAAATATGCATATTTTTTATCTTCAGAATAAGAAACGGATGTAAAAAATAAAATAAAAAATAAAATTAATAATTTTTTCATTTTAATGAATGTAAAAATTTAAAATTCCAAACAAAATAATTCCAAAAAAGGATGATAATAAAACATTCTTTTTTGAGAGAAAAAGAACAACAATAGTAAGGCCTGCTACAAAAATTCTGATAAATGTTGATGATTGTTCTAAGGCACCAACTGGATGAATAAAAATTCTCGCAATCAATGCGCTTAAAATTCCATAAGAAATACAAGAAACAAACTTAAATAATTTTCCTTCTTCATTTACATATTTTGAAGATAATACTCCTAAAAACCTTGATAAATAAGTTGCGGCAGCTGAAATTAAGATTGCTGTATAAATATAATTTGCTGACATTTTTTACCTTATAAAAATTAAATAAGAGGTTATTCCTGCAATTAACCCAGCAATTAACACAGACCAGCTTGGTGTTACTAAAAATAAAAGAGGAGATAAAATTACTGATAAAACAACAGTTAAGATAATGTAATTTTTATTTAATCCTGCAACAATCATACACATAAAATAAATAGGATTTAAATAAATAATTGCTATAAAAATATTTTTACTAATAATTCCAGCGGTATAAAAACCAATAACCGTTGTAATAGTCGACATAATCCAAAGTGTTGCACTAAGACCTAAAAAAAAACTAAAACGGTTTTCTTTTTCAACTGTTTTATAATTGTTGAGCATATAAACCCAGCTTGTGACTGCTATAAAATGCGCAACTATATAGTAATGCCATTTTGGTCTATTTTGCTCTTTAATAACTGGAATTAAATTTATAGTCATCGGATATAATCTTGCATTAGTTAAATATACAGAGAGGAAAATATTTAAAAAAGTTCCTTGAACGATAAGCGTCTCAGCCATTACTACCTGCCCTGGCAAAGCAAAACTAATTAAAGTTGAAAGAAAACTTTGCGTAGCATTTAGTCCTGTATTTTTAAAAAGAGCACCTAAAGCAAAAAAACTTGCTGCTAAACTAATTCCTGGAATACCCATTCCAACAATACATCCTTGTCTAAAATGCTGATTAAATGTTTTGTTCATATATTAATTTTAGTGCTCAAAATTCTATAGGCTAAAAATAATAAAACGCATCCGGACATTCTGCTTATTAAATTTGGATAATTTTTAAGAAAAATTGCAATTCTACTTGAAATGCCTGCATAAATTGTCAAAAAGAAAAAATCCAAAAATACATGTGTTGTCATTAAAATAGTAAAATGGATTATAAAATTATTATTAGGATCTAAAAAAGTAGGAAACATAACTAAAAAAAAAACTATAGCGCCCGGACTAAACAAAGCAGAAATGAATCCATCTTTAAATAAATCGAACGCTGATCGAGTGCCGAATGTTTTATCTATAGTAAGGCTAGTTTTTCTTACTAAAAACTTTATTGCTAAATAAATTAAATATAATCCTCCAATCCATTTAAAAATATCTAAAATTTGCGGATTTGGCTTCATTAGCGAATAAACAACAAATGTTGCGCAGATCATTTGAATTGCATTGGCAGAAACATCTCCTAAACCTGTCCATAAACTTTTTGGAAAACCATAGTTCATAGAATTAGTAATAATTAGAA
>OFQN01000010.1_pt1 | contig 44529 bp, 40 predicted proteins | sample 1542801 | NCBI WGS metagenome assembly OFQN01 (sample SAMN05442515, study PRJEB24371) | freshwater metagenome | isolation source: Freshwater Lake | place: Canada: Niagara | collected 2012-08-09
AGGTACGACTGCGCACTGGTTTGCAAAATTACTTTTGCTAGCAGGGCAACCCATTTTCGCAATATGCAGGCACGCCTGCAAACCTTAAAAATCGGGGTTTTCCATACCCGGCCTTCTTCTGAAGTCCGTCTCGTATGGGGAGGTGAAGAATAGCCTTGCGAAGGAAGGGGGGTCAAATCAAGAAATGCCTTAAAAAGTCGGTTTTAGCCCACTATTTCAACAGCGGCAAGGTCTCGTTTTCCCTTGCGTAAAAGCAGGTATTTCCCATGCAAAAGGTCTGATTTTGAGGGGGTGAAATCCTCACTTTCGACCTTTTTATTGTTCAAATACGCCCCACCCTCCTTCACGATTCGCCTAGCCGCTGACTTTGAATCCACCACACCGGTTGCTGCCAGCAGATCAACCCAGCTAGGAAAGTCTTGACCCTTCTTGATGACTGTTTTTGGCAATTGCGAAAGGGCTGAATCTAGAGTTGCAAGGTCAAGGGATGAGATCTCCCCCTGGCCAAATAGTGCTTTAGCTGCCTCTTCAACTTTTTTAGCAGTATCAGCGCCATGAATCAGCGTTGTTAACTCACGAGCTAACTCGCGATGAGCCTCTCTGGCTCCTGGGTTTGTTTGCACTGTTTGAATTAAGCGCTCAATCTCATTTCTCTCTTTCATAGAGAAGACCTTTAATAATTTAGGCATATCAGCATCATCGCTATTGAGCCAGAATTGAAAAAACTCATATGCAGTTGTCATGGACTCATCGAGCCAAATTGCACCTGATGCTGTTTTACCAAATTTTGAACCATCAGCCTTGGCAAGTAGTGGCACAGTCAGCGCGTGAGCAGAGCCCGCCTCCACCTTACGAATTAAATCCAGACCAGCCACAATATTTCCCCATTGATCAGAGCCACCAATTTGCAGTAAACATTGATGACGGCGATAGAGCTCAAGATAATCAAAAGCTTGCAACACTTGATAAGAGAATTCTGTATAAGAGATACCAACAGTTGATAGACGATTAGCAACTGAATCCTTAGCTAGCATTTGATTCACACTAAAGTGCTTACCAATATCGCGCAAAAACTCAAGAGCTGAAACTGGTTTAGTCCAATCAAGATTATTAGCCATGATCGCGCCAGTTTTCTTATCACTGAAATCAATTACCTTCTCGAGCTGCTTCTTAATTTTTGCTACCCAATCTGTGACAACTTTTTCATCATTTAATGTTCGCTCTTCATTTTTGCCACTTGGATCTCCCACTAAACCAGTAGCTCCGCCAACTAATGGAATTGGTCGGTGCCCAGCTAGTTGAAACCTTCTAAGTACTAGTAATACAACAAGGTTTCCTAAGTGAAGACTTGGAGCCGTTGGATCAAAGCCAACATAGAGGCTAATTGGCTTACTAAGGGCAGTTTCTAACTCCTTAACGTCGGTAGATTGAGCAATAAGGCCTCGCCACTTTAGATCTTCAAGGAGTGCTTTGCTCATGACCTGATCATGCCTGATAAACGCTTTTGGTGCTTGGAGATTTCAGCATCAACTTTGGTTATTTCTTTATTTAATTGAGCAACTGCCTGTGAGACAGATTTTTTAGAGGTCGCCATCGCTGAAGTTCTAGATGAGATAGCACCCTCTATATTTAGGAGCGCTCTTAAATCCTTAGTTAAGGCGGGGTGAATTTTTTGTAGCTGATCATCAGTAATCTCATGTAACTCAACACCAGATTTCTCACAAAATTTAACACACTCCCCTGCAACTTCATGCGCTTTAGAAAATGGGATCTGTTTTTTTGCTAGGAAATCTGCAATCTCAGTTGCTAATGAAAATCCGCTCGAGGCTGTTTTACTTATCTGGGCCTTATTAAACTTTGCGGTAGCAACCATGCCAGTTATTGCAGGTAGTAAAATCAATAATTGATCAACTGAGTCAAAGACTGGCTCTTTATCTTCTTGAAGATCACGGTTATAGGCAAAAGGCATTGCTTTTAAGACAACTAATAGTGAGGTGAGATTTCCAATAAATCTTCCAGATTTTCCACGAGCAAGCTCTGCTACATCAGCATTTTTCTTCTGTGGCATTATTGATGAACCAGTTGCGTAAGCATCATCAATAGCAACCCAGTTAAATTCAGTAGAGCTCCAGAGTATGAACTCTTCACCGATTCTAGATAGGTGCACACCAAGCATGGCGAGTATGAATAGTGCCTCAGCAGCAAAATCACGATCACTTACGGCATCGATGCTGTTAGCCATTGCGCCGTTAAATCCAAGTGCCACCCCACTCTTCTCTGGATCTGGCTGAATGGATGAACCAGCCAATGCGCCAGCACCAAATGGTGAGAGATTATTTCTATCTAGCCAATCAAATACACGATCGATATCTCGAAGTAGGGCATGGGAGTGCTTGCTTAACTCTTGCGCAAATGTAATTGGCTGGGCATGTTGAGTATGTGTAAAGCCTGGCGCAATTACATCTAAATGTTTTTCAGATTGGGCATTAAACGCTTTAGCTAGGTTAGAAACTTCACTAGCGACTTCAAGTAAGTGATCGACTAAGTAAAGTTTAAAGTCAGTAACCACTAGGTCATTTCTAGACCTACCCGCCCTGATAGCCCCACCTACTGGGCCGCATTTTTCAATTAAGCCTCTTTCAATTGCGCTGTGAACATCCTCGTCCTCAGGTGTGTATTTAAACTTGCCACTGCCGATATCACTAGCTAGTTCCATTAAGGCAGCCTTTATTTTTGCGCCATCATCTTTTGTGACAATACTTTGCTCAATTAGATTGCTGAGGTGAACTAAATTAACCTCGATTTCATATGGAGCAAGTCGCCAATCAAAACCCACACTTCTTGAGAGTGCAGCCATTGCTTGCGCAGGACTGGACTCAAATCTTCCTCCCCAAAGTGTCATTTTTCTCCCTTAGATAATTTAACAATCTCTCTAGCAAGAGCAGCCCCGCCAGTTGCAGATTTTGAAACAACTAAAACGTTGTCATCACCGGCAATTGTGCCAATGGCTGAGTTTAACTTTCCACCCTTACTGGCTCTATCAAGAATTCCAGCAAGAAATTGAGCAGCACCTGTTGGAGTTTTAATCACAGCAAGATTTGCACTGGAGTCTATTGAAATGATCAAATCTGATAAACCCTTGCTTCGGTTATTATCAGGTGTATTAACAAACTGATAACGAAAAACACCTGAGTTGTCCTTTCCTCTAACTGCTCCTAATTCCTCAAGGTCTCTACTTGCAGTTGCTTGAGTAACTGAGTGCCCTAATCGATTGAGCTCTCTTACTAAATCACTTTGAGAGTGGATAAGCTCATCATCGACAAGTTTAATTACTAATGACCGCCTTGCAGTTGCTGAGAGCATATTTACCTTTGCCATTATGCACTCACCAATGTTCCACCGCGATCATCTAACGCGTCTAAAACGCAACTTAAATCAGTTCCATCTGTAATTCTTACAGCAAATGCTCCAGAATCAATTGCTTTTATCGCAGCTGCAACCTTAGGAATCATTCCTTCTGAAAATGATGGCGCGATCTCCTTCAGTTCATCAATAGTGATTTCACTAATTAGTGATGACTGATCAGGCCAGTTTCGATAAATTCCAGCAACATCAGTTAGAAATATAACTGAATCAGCGCGAAGTGCACCACCGATAGCAGCAGCAACTAAATCTGCATTAACGTTATATCCAATACCGTTTTCATCAACTGCAACTGGTGAGATCACCGGAAGGTAGCCTTCAGTTATTAGAGTTTCTAAAATCATGGGGTTAACATCTGCAACCTCACCAACAAGGCCAACATCAACAGCTTTGCCATCGACTACTGGCTTAAATTTCTTAGCCCTGATCAAACCGCCATCGGAAGCTGATAAACCGACCGCGTTAACATCGCTGCCAATTAGGTAGTTAACAATTGCGCGAAGTACCTGACCGCTTAGAACAGATTGAACAACTGAAAATACCTGCTCTGAAGTTATTCGATAGCCAGCAACCTTCTCTTTTCCTAAGCCCTTTTCTGATAGCGCTGCATCAATTTGTGGCCCACCACCATGTACTAAAACAATCTGCTCACCATCTAAAAAAGCATCAGCAATCGCCTCTAGAACTGGGTCTGTTGAAGTATCACTAGGAAGTGCGTTACCACCATATTTTATAACAATCATCTAACACCTAATATTTCAAGGCCTGTGTTTTCAGCCTGACCAGTCATTAAGTTTGCATTTTGAATTGCCTGACCAGCAGCGCCTTTTCCTAAGTTATCAATTGCTGTTGAAATTAAAATTCGATTAACATGAGAGTCAACCATTACTTGCATTTGAACATTATTACTTCCAAGCACGGCGCTAGTCATTGGCATAGCTCCAGGCTTTAGAACTGAGACAAACTTACTTTGACTAAAGAAAGTGTGATAAATTTTTTGCATATCTTCAGTAGAACTCTTACTTGTTAATTTTGCTGTTACAGTTGCAAGAATTCCCCTTGGCATTGGCGCAAGTATTGGGGTGAAGGAGAGCTTAATTTCCTTACTCGAAATTTGATTTAAAACCTGCTCTATCTCTGGGGTGTGCTGATGTGCACCACCAAATTTATAAGAACTTAAATTATTCATTACCTCAGAGCCTAGAAGATTTACTTTGGCAGATCTGCCAGCACCAGTAGTACCAGAGGCTGCAACTGCAAGAATATCTTCGGTATCAATATGTGCTAATGCCGGAGCTATTGAAAGTGCTATTGCAGTTGCATAGCATCCAGGATTGGCAACTCTAGTTGCACTTGCAATAATTTTATGATCAATTAGTTCTGGTAGGCCATATACCCAACTTCCAGAGTGCTCTCCCCCATAATACTTCTGCCACTTAGCACTATCGGTTAACCTAAAATCGGCCCCTAAATCAACTATTTTTACCTTACTGTCAATTTGGCTAATCAGCTTTGCAGATTCACCATGAGGTAGGGCAATAAAAACTAATTCACAACTATTTATTTTTACTACCTCAGTTGCTTCAAAACTTTGCCCCTCAAAATTACTTAACTGTGGATGTAGATTAGTAATTTGCTCTCCTGCATTAGAACCAGCTGCAATATAGGAAAGTTTAAATTTTGGATGCGTCGATAACAATCGTAGAAGTTCACCACCGGCATACCCACTTGCTCCGACTACTGCAGTTTTCATGGGTTAATAGTAAAGCCTAGTAGCATATTTATGCAAATCTATGCATATTTATACATTATCCCCTTAGGGTAGCCCCGCATAATCGAGTTGCAGAAGTGACCGCCTGATCGCGATAGGAGGCAACTTCATCCGCGGTTAAAGTTCGATCAGATGCTCTAAATGTAAGTGTGAAGGCTAGAGAAACTTTTCCATCCCCTATTTGATCGTAGCGATCAAAGAGTGTGATTGATTCAAGTAGTGAGCCAGCCCCAATTCGAAGCGCGGCTTCAACCTGTGAAGCTCCAACATCACTTGCTACAACTAAGGCAACATCTTGAACAGCAGCAGGCATTGTCCATATTTTTGGTGCTTTAGTTACTGGAGCTTGTGGTAATTCGCTAATTATTACCGCAAATGCGCAACTACGCTCTGGTAAATCAAGTTCGGATATGACTCTTGGGTGCAATTCACCAGCGTGAGCAATCACTTTGCCATTTACTTTAATTTCAGCACACCTGCCTGGGTGCCATGGCGCTAGGTCGCTACTACCAATTTCATAACTATTACCTGTTGCCTCAACAATCTCTACGGCCTTAGCAACTGCGTCATTCCATGTAAATTTACTACCGCTACCCTGCCAACTACTTAATTCTTTCTCCCCAGAAACAACTGCTGCAACAAATAGCATCTGTTTTGGCACACCATCGTAGATTTGAGCAATAATTTTTGCTGAAGGTCGCTTATTTGTAATGGCGGTAACTGCCTTGCCTAATGGTGTGGAATTTCTAAAGACAGTTCCAATCTCAAAAATTGCAATATCTTTCATACCTCGTCCGATATTTCGTATCATCGTGCTAATTAGTCCTGGGATTAAATGAGTACGAAGAAGTGGGAACTCCTCTGACATTGGGTTTGCAACTCGAAATGATTTGGCTCGATCACCAGTAAAGCCAAGTGTCTCAACCATCTTTTGGCTAACAAATGGATAATTAATAACCTCTGAGAATCCTTGATTAGCCAGCATGGTTGCAATTTGTCGCTTTCTCATCTGCATTGCATTTAAGCCAGCACCTGACTTACCAATTGGCAGCTTGGATGGAATTAATTCATATCCATTAATTCGTGCAATTTCCTCTGAAAAATCAGCAGATGTAACCAGGTCACTACGCCAACTTGGGACTTCAACTGAAAGTAAATTAGAGCTTCCAGAAACCTTGCCCCCAATAACAGTTAAAGCATCTTTAACCTGCTTAATTGAGTATTTATATCCAATAAATTTTGAAATATTATCGATAGAAATCTTAACTTTTCGTTTTGTTATTGGTGAACCAGATTTAGCGGTACCAACATACTTAGCCCCTGCCAGATCTATTAATAGCTGAGCAGCTCTTGCAGATGCAATTTCAGCCATAGCCGGGTCAGTGTTTCTTTCCATACGTCTAGATGCTTCACTAGATAACATGTGAAATCTTGAGTTTTTCGCAATACTGATTGGATCAAAGTGAGCTGCTTCTAGTGCAATCTTGCTTGTTTGCAAAGTTACTTCAGATGCCAACCCGCCCATGGTGCCGGCAAGTGCAAGCGGTGATTTTGAATCACAAATTAAAAGATTTTCTGGATCTAACTTCCGCTCCACTTTATCTAAAGTGATTAATTTAGAAAACTTTCCAGCACGAGTAACTCGCAAGCCACCTACTATGACATCGGCATCAAAAGCGTGTAGCGGCTGTCCTAATTCGAGCATTACATAATTTGTAATATCTACAGCTAGGGATATTGAGCGCATGCCGCATTTTTCTATCCGTCTTTGCATCCAAAGAGGGGTAGGTTTTTTGGTATTTACTTTCTCAAGAGTGCGAATATAAATTTGATCAGCCCCACTTTTATCCTCAATTTTTACTGAAACAGCTCGAGAACTCTTTATCGCATTCAATTTTTTCGCACTTTTAAAGTCTGCTGGATCTACATACTTACATTTAAGACTGCCAGCTAACTCTCTAGCTAGGCCTCGAACTGACATGGCATAGCCACGGTCTGGGTTTATTGCAATATCAAAAATAGTATCGGCTACATCTAGAAGGTTTAAAGCGTTAGTTCCCACTTTTCCCTCCGGTAAAACAATAATTCCTGAGTGTTCATCACTTATGCCCAGCTCTTTTGCAGAGCAGATCATGCCATCACTATTTTTTCCATATGTTAACCGTGCTGAAATGGCAAAGTTTCCTGGCAGAACCGCACCAGGTAACGCAACTACTACTAAATCATTAACCTTAAAATTCCTAGCACCACAAATTATAAATCTTGTCTTTTTCTCACCAACATCTAAACCTACGTATCTGATTGGTTTTTTAACCTCAGGTAACTCCTCGATGGAAAGAACTTTTCCAACTAAAAGCGGGCCTTTTAAATCTTTACCTTGCTCCTCAATGCCCTCAACTTCAAACCCTACTTTCACAAATGCCTGCGCAATTACTTCAGAAGTAATTTTTGCTGGCAAAGCGACATACTCAGATAACCAACTTAACGGGACCTTCATTTTTTACCAACCCCAAAGCTTTGCGTAAATCTAATATCACCTTCGACAATGTCGTGCATATCAGTAATTCCATATTTGACCATGAGTGTTCGCTCAAGTCCCATACCGAATGCGAAGCCTGAATACTTCTTGGTATCAACGCCACACGTTGCTAATACTTTTTCATTAACCATTCCGCAGCCGCCCCATTCAATCCAGCGGCCATTAAAGAAAACATCAACCTCTGCCGATGGCTCTGTAAAAGGGAAGAATGATGGTCTTAATCTGGTGGTTACTTCATTACCAAAAATAGACTTGGCAAAATAATCAAGGGTTCCCTTAAGGTCAGCCATAGTTATATCTTCATCAACAACTAAGCCTTCAACCTGGTGAAAGACAGGAGTGTGAGTAGCGTCTAACTCATCTGCTCGATATGTCTTACCTGGGCAGATTACATATATTGGTGGATTCTGTTCAAGCATTGTTCTAATCTGCACCGGAGAGGTATGAGTGCGTAAAACTAACTTGGCCTCTAGTGGTTGAATAAAAAATGTATCTTGCATAGTCCGCGCTGGATGATCAGCTGGAATATTTAAAGCATCAAAGTTAAGCCATTCAGACTCAAGTTCTGGGCCTTCAGCTACGTTGTAACCTAAACCAATAAATAAATCTGAAATTTCATTAGTGAGTATGGTAAGTGGATGAAGCCCACCTTTAAGTGTGCGCCGGCCAGGCAATGTGACATCAACTTTTTCAGTAAGTAATACCTGACTATCTCTTTGCTTTGAAAGTTGAGCACTCTTTAGTTCAAATGCTTGGTTAACCTCAGATCGCGCGCTACCAATTAACTTACCAAATTCTGCTCGCTGACCTGGATCTAAAGATGCTAGTGATTGGTTAGCTTTCGCAAGAGCGGATTTATCACCAATATAATCAATCTTTATCTGCTTTAAACTATCTAGATCATTTGCTGAAGCTATTGCTGATAAAGCCTTACCTAAATCGGCTGAAATTTGCCCTTTATCTAACGACATAATGCGGTAAGTCTATAAGGAGAGCCCAATAGAATGCAGGACAATTGCCGCAGCACTAGCAACATTTAATGATTCAGCATAACCCTTCATCGGGATTGATACTTTAATTGGATCTGAGGTCAGACTTGGCAATCCCCTAGCTTCATTTCCAAATATCCAGACTGAAGGAGCCTTCTTTGATTTATCAATAAATTCAGCATTAAATTGCTGCTCTGCTTCCCCCGTTAATGCATATATTGCAAACTTATTTTCTTTTGCCTCTGTAATAAACTCTTCAATATTTATATCCACAATAACGGGAATATGCCAAAGTGAACCTACCGTTGCTCGAACCGTCTTTGGATTGAAAATATCAACACTTTCTGAAGAGAAAACGACTGCATCAAAACCGCAGGCATCGGCTGTTCTAATTACCGTGCCGGCATTACCAGGATCTTGAATCTGCCAAAAAAATGCGATCTTACTTGGCTTCCTTTGCCATAAATCTTTTAGCTTAAGAGATTTTGTTGAACACAGTGCGATAATTCCTTGTGGAGACTCTGAGTCTGCCATCGCGCTCATAACTTGATCTGATACTTGAATTACTTCATATTTGGCAAGAATATCTTTACTTATAGCTTCGGATAATTTAGTTAAACCGTTTTCAGTTACATAAACTCGCTTTACTGCTAAACCTTCACCAAGTTTAGGAACTAATGCTTCACGTACAGCCTGGATGCCTTCTGCAATAAAGGCATTTTCTAATTCTCGATTTTTCTTTCCCCTAGAACCTATAAGAGCCTTAACTCGCTCGATATGAGGCGAATTAAGGCTCGTAATGTTTTCCATCTCTAACTTCTTATTAGAGATATTTAAGCTGTTACAACATTTTTGCGCGCGATCTCAACTAACTTTGAGAAAGCTGCTGGATCATTGGTTGCAAGCTCTGCTAGAACTCTGCGGTCAACCTCTACGCCAGCAATTTTTAATCCCTGGATTAAGCGGTTATACGTCATGTTGTTAGCTCGGGCAGCAGCATTAATGCGTTGGATCCATAGGCGACGAAAATCGCCTTTCTTATCCTTACGATCATTAAATGCATAGACGAGAGAGTGAGTTACCTGCTCTTTTGCTTTTGAAAAAAGACGTGAACGTTGCCCACGGTAACCAGCGGCACGTTCTAAAGTTGTACGGCGCTTTTTCGCCGCATGTACACCACGTTTTACTCTAGCCATTTATCTCTCCCTTACTTCAAACCGAGCATGCGCTTAGCTGCAAATGCATTTGGCGCTTTAGCTGCAACATCGCCAGATAAGCGACGGGTTAATCTTGATGATTTGCGTTCAAGCAGGTGGCGTTTACCAGCACGCTCGTGCATGATCTTTCCTGATCCAGTAACGCGAAAACGTTTCTTCGCACCACTATGGGTCTTCATCTTTGGCATCTTCTTACCTCCTGTTGAATTTCTATAAAACTATTTTTGTGGTGCTGCCGCTTTAGGTGCTGCTTTCTTAGCAGAACCTGGCTTCTTAGCTGGCCCAAGTACCATTGTCATATTGCGACCTTCTTGCTTTGGCGCAAACTCAACAATTGATACTTCAGCTAACTCTTCAGCAAGCTTTTGTAATAACCGATATCCCATCTCTGGTCGAGATTGCTCACGACCACGAAACTGAATAGTTACCTTCACCTTGTCACCACCTAGTAAGAACTTTTCGATATGAGAACGTTTAGTCTCATAATCATGAGGTTCAATCTTTGGTCGAAGTCGCATCTCTTTCACAACAATGTGTGTCTGATTCTGTCTTGCTTCCCGAGCTTTCTGCGCAATTTCGTATTTATATTTTCCGAAATCCATTATTTTGCAGACCGGTGGATTAGCATCTGGTGAGATTTCGACGAGATCTAAACCGATCTCCTCCGATAACTTAAGCGCTTTATCTATTGCTGTTACGCCAAGTTGTTCACCGTCATAGCCAATCAACCGAACTTCAGGAACGCGAATTCGATCATTGATACGTGGTTCTGTGCTGATAATTTCTCCTTGCTGTTTCGCTTAGATTGTTAAGGCATTACACAAGCGAAAGACAGCCGCGCTTCATAAGAAGCAACCAGTTCACCGAAGTGAAGTAGGTGGGAGCGTATGCATCCACTTGATGGGTGAATACTACCTAAGGAGTTAAAAAGAGTGAAATCGGTCATCTTTAGTGCGTAAAGATAGCTATGCATCAAGGAATATCGCTAACTAACATTAGGCTTATCTCATGAAAAAGCCTAAGGAAGTTTCGCAATCAATAACTTCAGTGCAATCTGGGCTTACTGCTGATCAATCTGCTCGCCAGCGAAGATACTTTATTTCGATGATGATAAGAACTATCTGTTTTATTTTGACAGTTGTTTTGCCAAGTCCATACCGTTGGATTGCATTAACAGGCGCAGTTACCCTTCCTTATATAGCTGTTATTGCTGCAAATGCAGGAAGAGAAACAATCAAGAAGGATGCAATATTTACGCCTAAGCGAAAGCGCTTAAATTAACTCTCCTTGCAGGTTCTGCCTCTCGAATAGATCAAAGTAAAGCCCACGTTTTTCAACTAGTTGTTCATGTTTACCCTGCTCAACGATTTCCCCATTATCAATAACTAATATTTGATCAGCATGTGCAATAGTTGAAAGTCGGTGAGCAATTACGATGCTAGTCCGGCCAACTAGTGCTTCTTTAAGTGCTGCCTGCACCATTGCCTCATTTTCAGAATCTAAATGAGCAGTTGCCTCATCTAGGATTACTAAACTTGGTTGTTTAAGTAGAAGCCTTGCAATTGCAAGTCGCTGCTTCTCTCCCCCAGATAATCGATGTCCTCTCTCACCAACTACGGTATCTAAACCATTTGGAAGCGATTGAATAAAATCCCATATACGTGCTGATTTACATGCTGCCTCTATCTCAATTGCAGCTGCATCAGCTTTAGCATATTTAAGATTCACTAATATTGAATCATGAAACATATGAGAATCTTGAGTAACAACTCCGATACTGTTTCGAAGTGATTTAATTTTGTAATCTCTTATATCAGTTCCATTAATTGAAATTACTCCATGAGTAACATCATAAAGTCTGGGAATTAAACTGCTTATAGTGCTCTTGCCAGCACCAGATGGACCGACAATGCCAGTTAGGGTTCCTGCAGCTACTGTGAATGAAATACCTTTTAGAACTTTTCCACTTGTAATTATCTCTGGCTTAGCAGCAATTTCTAGTGAAGCAAGTGAGATCTCTTCAGCTTTTGGGTATGTGAATGAAACCCCTTCAAACTTTAAATCAAGATTAGTATCTGCTAAATCTTTTGCATTATCTCGATCAGTAACCATTGGTTGAAGGTCTAAAACTTCAAAGACTCTTTCAAATGAAACCAAAGCACTCATTACATCTACTCTGACATTTGATAGGGCAGTAAGTGGACCGTACAAGCGCGCTAGTAATGCGGTGATAGCTAATAATGTTCCAACTGTTAACTCTCCGCTAATTGCAAGGTGCCCACCGATTCCATATGCCACCGCTGTAGCAACAGCTGCTATTGAAGTTAGAGCTATGAAAAATATTCGATTAAGCATCGCTATTGAAATTCCGATATCAGCTACCCGGCGGGCTTTTTCTGCAAACTCATTCTTCTCTTTTTTAGAATCTCCATAGAGTGATACCAGTAAAGCTCCAGATACATTAAAACGTTCAGTCATCGTTGCTGACATTTGAGCATTTAAATCAAAGGATTGCCTTGTATACCCTTGTAATTTACGACCAACCCACTTTGTTGGGATTAAAAAAACTGGTAGAAGTATCAAAGAAATTAATGTGATCTGCCATGAAAGAGTAAACATGGTAATTGCCACAAGAATCAAACCAAGTAAATTGCTAATTACTCCAGAAAGAGTAGATGTGAATGCTTGCTGCGCTCCGATAACATCGGAATTTAGCCTTGAAATAAGTGCGCCGGTTTGAGTTCTAGTGAAGAAAGCTATTGATTGTCTTTGCACATGTTCAAAAATTTGCTTGCGTAAGTCATAAATTAATCCCTCACCAATTCGAGATGAGAACCATCGACCTGCCATGCTAAATAAGGCATCAGCCACTGCAATTACTCCAACTGCAAAAGCGAGACTTGTTACTAATTCAGTATTTTTTGGAATCACGCCCTCATCAATTAGCCTTCTAAGTAACAATGGTGTGGCAACAATCAGGAATGCATCAATAACAACTGTAATTAGAAAAAAGGCGAGTAGTACTTTATATGGGATGGCAAAACTTGCAATTCGCTTTAATGTACCTGGTTTTAACTTTTGATTTTTCACTGATTGATCTGCAGTTAAAGATCTAAAGGACATCCAAGTTGAATGCATTGACATAAGAAAACCCTAGCGAGTATTACGAATATATCTAAACGGTAAAGCCAATCGAGCGTAGTTGTTCACGACCATCATCTGAAATCTTGTTAGGCCCCCAAGGTGGTAGCCAAACCCAGTTGATTTTCACATCAGAAGTTATATCAGCTAATACTTGTCTTGTTTGATCTTCAATAACATCTTGCAGAGGACAAGCAGCTGAAGTTAATGTCATATCTAAAGTTGCAATATTATTTTCATCTAAACGCATGTCATAAACCAAGCCAAGATCAACAACATTTATTCCAAGCTCAGGATCAATTACATCCTTCATCGCCTCGGTAACATCATCAATAGTGGTAGCCATGGGTAAATCCTACGCTATCACTTGGGTTGTGGCATCTTTAAACGCCATCCAACCAAGTAATGCACATTTAATTCTGGCTGGGAATTTTGATACACCAGCGAAGGCAACACCATCTTCTAATAATTGTTCATCCCCTGATGATTTCCCCTTACTCTGCATCAGTTCAACAAATGCATCTAAAATCACCATTGCTGATTTGTATTCCTTACCAATTAATAGATCACTCATCACTGACGCACTGGCCATGGATATTGAGCAACCAACACCATCCCAAGAAATATCCTTAACAATCTGCCCATCCATGATTAAATTTAGCGTTACCTCATCACCACAACTTGGGTTATTGTGATGAACTTGAATATCTTTTGCAGCAGATAAACCTTTATGAAGTGGCTTTCGATAGTGATCAAGAATTACTTCTTGGTAAAGAGAATCCAACTCCATTATTTGCCAACCTTAAAATACTCTTTAACCTTCTTGATGCTTGCTAATAGGTCATTTACATCTTCAGAGTCGTTATATAAATGAAATGATGCTCTAGTAGTTCCAACTAAATTTAATCTTTTCATGAGCGGCCATGCGCAGTGGTGTCCGGTTCTAACAGCAATCCCATACTGATCAAGTACCTGGCCAACATCATGTGGGTGAACGCCATCTACAGTAAATGAAACTACTCCCCCTCTATCTTTCATATCTTTTGGCCCAATTACGTTAACGCCAGATATTTCAGAAATGCCATCAAGCAGTTGCTTAGTCAATTCCTGTTCGTGTTCTGCGACATTTTTCATGCCGATTACATTTAAATAATCAACTGCAGCTGAAAGTCCGACTGCTTGCGCCATATTTGGTACACCTGCTTCAAATTTTCTGGGTGCCTTTGCCCAAGTTGCACTCTCCATTGTTACTGAGTCAACCATTGAGCCACCGAAAAGTGCAGGTTCAATTTTTTCTAAAATTTCAGACTTACCCCAAAGGATTCCTACACCCGTTGGTCCTAATGTTTTATGACCGGAGAAGGCAAGAAAATCAACATCTAATTTCTTTACATCAATAGCAAAATGTGGGGCTGATTGACAAGCATCTAATACGACAACAGCTCCTACCTCATGAGCGGCTTTTACAATTTCTTGAAGTGGAATAATTGTTCCAAAAACATTTGATTGATGAGTAATTGCAACTACTTTAGTTCGCTTATTAATGATTTGATCAATATTTGATAGATCTAATCTGCCATCATCTGTGATTGAAAACCAAACTAGTTTGGCTCCAGTGCGTTTAGCAAGTTGTTGCCAAGGAATTAGGTTGGCATGGTGTTCCATCTGCGAAACTACAATTTCATCCCCGCTTTTCACATTAAAACTGGAATCTGGATTACCTAGTGAATAAGCAATCATATTTAGCGACTCAGTTGCACTTTTCGTAAAAATAACCTCATCAGTTTTAGCACCTAAAAACTTTGCTAAATTTTCGCGTGCACCCTCATAAGCCTCTGAGGCCTCTTCAGCTAAAAGATGTGCTCCTCGATGAACAGCAGAATTAATGGTCCGATAGAAATCAGATTCAGCCTTAATTACTGATTCAGGTTTTTGTGAAGTAGCACCACTATCTAAGTAAATTAACCGATTTCCCCCTCGCACCTTTCGGGCGAGAATAGGAAAATCTTTTTTATACTTAGATAAATCAACACTCATTTGTTTACGCAGTTATGTACTCCGCGTAACCCTTCTCTTCAAGTTTGTCAGCCAACTCTGGCCCACCCTCTTCAACAATCTTTCCATTAGCAAAAACGTGCACAAAATCTGGCTTTATATAACGAAGGATTCTGGTGTAGTGGGTAATTAACATGACACCAAGATCTGAGCCATCTTTAACTCGATTAACACCCTCTGAAACAATTCGGAGCGCATCAACATCAAGACCTGAATCTGTCTCATCAAGAATTGCAATCTTTGGCTTTAGTAACTCCATTTGTAAGATCTCATGGCGCTTTTTCTCGCCTCCAGAAAAACCTTCATTTACATTTCGCTCAGAAAAAGCAGTATCAATATTTAGTGAGGTCATTGCAGCTTTTACTTCACCCACCCAGGTACGAACCTTTGGTGCTTCACCTCTAATTGCAGTTACCGCGGTGCGAAGAAAATTAGAAACAGATACTCCAGGTACCTCAACTGGGTATTGCATTGCTAAAAATAATCCAGCCTTTGCTCGTTCATCCACACTCATTTCAAGTACATCTGCGCCATCTAGAGTTACAGATCCACCGGTAATTAAATACTTTGGATGTCCAGCAATTGAGTAAGCCAAAGTTGATTTACCAGAACCATTTGGTCCCATAATTGCATGGGTTTCACCGCTCCGTACTGTTAAATCTACTCCCCGAAGAATTTCTTTATTGCCAGCCTCAGTGATAACACTGACCTGCAAATTCTTTATCTCAAGTACGCTCATTTTTCTCCTTTAGTTGATTACTACTTGGTTGCCATTGCGTTTTACTGAAAAAGTTTTAAGGGGTGCTGTTGCGGGTGGGGTTAATGCTTCACCAGTTCTCAAATCAAACTCTGCGCCGTGTAACCAACACTCTATTTTTGTACCAGTTATCTCACCTTCAGAAAGTGATGCCTCTGAATGTGTGCAAGTGTCCTCAATAGCAAATACTTCATCGCCCACTCTGGCAACACAAACTGTTACACCATTGTGATCAATAGCAACTGGCTTACCCTCAACTAACGAATCAAAAGCTAACTCACTCATTATTCACCAGCCTTTGCGAGCTCATCATCAATTCTTTTCATTAATCGCTCTTCTAACTCTTCATTTTTTAACTTATTAATAATTTCAGCAAAAAATCCACGAATTACTAAACGTCGTGCAATATCTGCTGGTATACCTCGAGATTGCAAATAGAAAAGCTGCTCATCATCAAATCTTCCAGTTGTGCTGGCATGGCCGGCGCCAACAATCTCACCGGTTTCAATTTCTAGATTTGGGACAGAATCTGCTCTAGCTCCATCGCTAAGTAATAGGTTTCGGTTTAATTCATATGTGTCTGTGCCCTCTGCACCCTTATGGATAAAAACATCACCAATCCAAACAGTTCGTGCCTGATCACCAGAAAGTGCGCCTTTGTAATTAACTCTAGATTTAGCATTTGCTACATTGTGGTTTACGTGGATTCGATGTTCTAGGTGTTGCCCATCAGTTGCAAAGTAGATTCCATTTAACTCAGCAGATGAACCAGGTCCTGTGAACTCAACAGTTGGATTAAGTCTGACAACTGATCCACCGACTGAGATAACAAATGAAGTAAATTGAGCATCTTTACTTATGATCGCATGGTGTTGACCAAGATGAACAGCGCTTCGATCCCACTCCTGCAGTGAAATAAAATTCAGTGATGCGCCGGCCTCTAACGAAATTTCAATTTCTTCACCAATCTCACCAGTACCAGTATTCTCAATTATTACTGTAGACCTACTGTTTACCCCGGCTTGAATTACTAATTTACTTAGCTCAGCAGAAGAACCACATAATCTCTTTAGATGAATAGGCTGTGAAACCTCAGAATCTTTTTCAATTCTTAGTAGTGAAATATCCTTAACATTCTCTCGGATCCTATTTGTAACAAGATCACTTGACTCATAAGCAGGTGGCAAGTCAGAAGCTGTTACTACTTTCAAACTTACCCCACTAGGAAGCGCCCCATTAGTTGATAAAGAAATATTTTCTTTAACTAAAGTAGATAGATCATGTAGGCCAGCTAACCGTTTAAGCGGTGTAAAGCGCCATGCTTCTTCTCTACCAGTTGGGGTTAAGTAATTTGTTGTTAATAAACTCATTAACCAACTGCACCTTCCATTTGAAGCTCAATTAATCGGTTTAGTTCTAGTGCATACTCCATTGGAAGCTCTTTCGCGATTGGTTCAATAAAGCCGCGAACAATCATCGCCATTGCTTCATCTTCACCTAAGCCACGTGACATTAAATAAAAGAGTTGATCATCACTAATTCTAGAAACAGTTGCCTCATGTCCCATCGAAACATCATCTTCGCGGACATCAACATACGGATATGTATCAGAGCGAGAAATATTATCGATCAACAATGCATCGCACTTAACAGTGCTCTTTGAGTGATGAGCGCCCTCTTCAACCTTTATCAAGCCTCGGTATGAGGTACGACCGCCACCTCGCGCTACTGATTTAGAAATGATTGTTGAAGATGTATAAGGAGCCGCATGAACCATTTTGGCGCCAGCATCTTGATGTTGTCCTTCACCTGCAAATGCAATTGAAAGTGTCTCACCCTTAGAGTGTGGACCCATCAACATTACAGCTGGATACTTCATAGTTACCTTGGAGCCAATATTTCCATCGATCCACTCCATTGTTGCACCCTCAGCACATGTTGCTCGCTTGGTCACTAAGTTATAAACATTGTTAGACCAGTTTTGAATTGTTGTGTATCGAACACGTGCATTCTTTTTCACAATGATTTCAACAACAGCAGAGTGAAGTGAATCTGATGAGTAAACCGGAGCAGTACAGCCTTCAACATAATGAACATATGAATCTTCATCAGCGATAATTAAAGTTCGCTCAAATTGACCCATGTTTTCAGTATTAATTCGGAAATAGGCTTGTAGTGGAATATCTACCTTTACACCCTTTGGTATATAGATAAATGAGCCACCAGACCAAACAGAAGTATTAAGAGCGGCAAACTTATTATCACCAACTGGGATTACAGTGCCGAAGTACTCTTTAAAAAGATCTTCGTGTGTGCGAAGTGCGGTATCGGTATCAAGGAATAAAACTCCTTGTTTTTCTAAGTCCTCACGAATTGAGTGGTAAACCACCTCTGATTCGTACTGAGCTGCAACACCTGCTACTAAGCGTTTTTTCTCTGCCTCTGGAATACCAAGGCGGTCATAGGTGTTTTTAATATCATCAGGTAGATCTTCCCAAGAGGTTGCTTGCTTCTCAGTTGAGCGAACAAAGTATTTAATCGTGTCAAAGAAAATACCACCTAGATCAGATCCCCAACTTGGCATTGGCTTCTTATCAAATAATGATAATCCTTTAAGTCGTAGATCTAACATCCATTGTGGTTCATTCTTTTTTGAAGAAATATCGCGCACAACCTCTTCATTTAGACCACGACGACTATTTGAACCTGCATCTGTTTTATCTGCCCAGCCGTACTCATACTTACCAATACCGTCTAACTCTGGGTGCGCGATCTGGGTCATTAGCGTGCTCCTTCTTTTACTTTAGTTTTTCTGGTTTGGGAAATATTTGAGGGAATAAATGTTGTGCAAACTCCATCACCATGGGCAATAGTTGCAAGTCTTTGAACATGAGTTCCAAGAATTTCCGAAAATGCGGCAGTTTCTGCTTCACATAGTTGTGGAAATTCAGAGGCAACATGGGCAATTGGACAATGGTGTTGGCAAATTTCTTCACCATTTCCCATCTTATCCGTAGTTGCTGAATACCCCTCTTTAGTTAAAAGCTTTGCAAGTGCCTTAGATTTTTCTGAAACTGATTTACTTGAACTTTTAATTTGTTCACCCTTACGCACAAACTCATTAGCCCGACTTTGCGCAAACTCATCTACTAAGTGCGAACCATTTTTACTTGCCATAAATTTAAGAGCAGCAACTGCTAGGTCATCATATGAATGCTCAAACTTTTCACGTCCGCTATCTGTCATTACAAATACCTTTGATGGTCTACCTCGACCGCGCACTGCTCGACCTTGATAAGGCTCGCGCGCAGTAAGGACACCTTCGGCAATTAAAGTTTCTAAGTGCCTGCGAATTCCAGTTGGAGTTATTGAAAGTTTTTCAGCAAGATCAACTGCGCTAGCAGGACCGCCTTCTAAAATCGTTCGGGCGACCTGATCACGGGTCTTATCTGGCTCACTCTTTTTCACAACATAAGTGTTGCGTAATTCCTGCGCAAGCGCCAATCCCCTTGCTCTATTTGGGTGTGAATTGCGCCTTACCAGCGGGTGAATCAAGCAGCGGCCCCAAAGAAAGCAATAGGCTTAAATCATGTTGGTAGCCAAAAACTCAATATCTGCAAAACCCTTCTGGCTCCTAGTTTTCCTGCAAGGGGCCCTAATTGTTACTGGCGGGGCGGTGCGACTTACCGGATCGGGGTTGGGTTGTCCGACTTGGCCTGAGTGCACCCCAGGTTCATACACACCAGTGCCATATCAAGCAGAAGGGCAACTACACGCTTGGATTGAATTTGGTAATCGACTACTAACTTTTGTTCTCCTCTTTACTGCACTCGCTGTAGTAGTTATTGCATTTAGAAGTTCTAAGAATGTCGTTACAAAAATGCGAGTGAGAGTACTAGCCGGCCTGCAGATACTTGGAATTTTAGGACAAGGAGTTTTAGGAGGAATAACGGTATTAACAGGTTTGCACCCAACTACCGTTGCTGCGCACTTCTTGTTATCAATTTTTCTTATTTCAGGAGCAATTTCTCTTAGATATGAAATGATCGGAATTATCAAGCAAGCACCGGCTGGTTTAATCGCCTCTCTTATTCCGATTCTGATTTGGCTAACACTAATCGTGATAATAGTTGGAACTATAGTTACTGGCAGTGGTCCACATGCTGGTGATGCTGATGCAAAGAGATTCGGGTTTGACCCTAAGGCCCTCTCCTGGCTTCATGCAGATTTTGTAATAGCTCTACTTGTGCTTACTACGCTCCTTTGGCTATTAATAAGACAGACAAATGCAAATTTACTTACAAGGAAAATTCAAATATTTCTTCTAATAGTTATTTCTCAAGGCTTAATCGGCTATATTCAATACGCCACTGGCTTGCCTGAGTTGGTTGTGGGCTTTCACCTATTAGGTGCTGCTCTAGTTTGGGGCAGTGGTTGGAGTTTAGTTAAGGTTGCAGGGTCAGGCTTTCGATTGAAGGGATTCTAAGTGAAGGTTGCTAACTGGCAAGAGCTCGATGATAAAGCTATTGCTATCTCTAGAGCTTTAGCAATGGATGCTGTTCAGAAGGTTGGAAATGGCCATCCTGGAACTGCAATGTCTCTAGCGCCAGTTGCATACACGCTTTTTCAAAGAATTCTTCGCCATAATCCAGCTAAGCCAAATTGGATAGCACGTGATCGCTTTATTCTTTCCTGCGGCCACTCATCATTAACTTTATATATTCAGTTATATCTAAGTGGCTACGGTGTTGAATTAGATGATCTTAAAAACTTTAGAACATTTAATTCACTTACCCCTGGTCACCCAGAATACGGACACACCTTAGGAGTTGAAACTACTACTGGGCCATTAGGTCAAGGTGTTGCTAATGGTGTTGGTATGGCCATGGCAGCAAGGTATGCAAAAGGAATGTTGGATCCAAAAAATACTACTGACATATTTGATCATAATGTTTGGGTTGTGTGCTCAGATGGTGATTTACAAGAAGGCGTGAGTGCAGAGGCAAGTTCAATTGCCGGTACACAGGAGTTAGGTAATTTAAAGGTTATCTACGACGATAATCGAATATCAATAGAAGGTGACACACATTTCGCATTTACCGAGGATGTATCAGCACGTTATCGAGCCTATGGCTGGGATGTAATTGAAGTAGATACCAAATCTGATGGAGATGTTGACCGTATTGCATTAGAGAAAGCAATGGAAAAAGCTGTTGCACAAAAAGATAAACCAGTATTAATTCACTTACATACTGTAATTGCTTGGCCAGCACCTAACGCAAGTGGAACTGCAAAGTCTCATGGCTCAGCTCTTGGCGCAGATGAAATCGCGCTAACAAAAACTGCTTTAGGACTGGATCCAACTCAATCATTTATAGCACCTAGTGATGTTATTGCTCATGCTAGAAATGTTAAACAACGTGGTGAACTGCTTTATAAAGAATGGGAAAGTAAATATCTTCAATGGCAAAAAAGTAATCCAGATGGCTCGAAGTTGCTAGATCGATTACTTAATAAGCAGTTACCTGTTAATTGGGATAGCACTCTTCCTGTTTTTACAAGTGATAAAGAGATTGCAACTAGAGCAGCATCTGGAAAAGTTATTCAGGCAATAGCAAAATCACTGCCAGAATTTTGGGGAGGCTCTGCTGATCTAGCAGATAGTAATAACACAAGTATCGAAGGTGGCGGTTCATTTTTGCCGGCAAAAAGTAAAATGAGTGGTGCTAATCCTTATGGGCGCGTAATTCACTTTGGTATTCGCGAACATGCAATGGGCGCAATTTTAAATGGTGCTGCTTTATACGGCCTGGTAAAACCATTTGCTGGAACGTTTTTAGTATTTAGCGATTACATGCGCGGAGCAGTTCGCTTGTCGGCGCTGATGCAACTTCCAGTTACGTTTGTGTGGACGCATGACTCAATTGGATTAGGTGAGGATGGACCAACACACCAGCCGGTTGAACACTTAGCAGCTTTAAGAGCTATCCCCGGTTTGGCAGTTGTTAGACCAGCTGATGCAAATGAGGTGAGTACTTGTTGGTCTGAAATAATTAAACGGGCACAACCAGTTGGCTTAGCACTTTCTCGACAAAATTTGCCAGTAATTGATAGGACTAAATACTCCCCTGCAAGTGGGGCTGCAAAAGGTGCTTACGTTTTAGCATATGGAAATGATCAGGCAAAAGATGAATGCGAAGTAATTCTGATAGCAACTGGTTCTGAGGTTTCATTGGCTCTGCTGGCAAGAGAAAAATTAGTAAGTGAAGGTATCAAGTGTCGAGTTGTTAGCGCACCATCTATAGAGTGGTTTATGGCTGAGCCAGAAAGTTACCGCCAGCAAGTCCTACCTAATTCAATAAGAGCCAGAGTAAGTATTGAAGCTGGTATTGCCCAATCCTGGTATCAATTAATTGGTGATAGTGGTGTTGCTGTTTCTTTGGAACACTTTGGAGCCTCGGCAAGTGCCGCCACTTTATTTAAAGAATTTGGCTTTACAGTTGATAACATCGTCAAAGCTGCAAAAGAAAGTATTCGAAAATCAAATGCCTAAGCCCTTAGCACAAATATCACAGGCTGGAGTGGCGGTATGGCTTGATGATTTATCACGCGAGCGAATAAATAATGACTCTTTAAAAAAACTAATCTCAGAAGATAATGTAGTTGGTGTAACAACTAATCCAAGTATTTTTGCAGCAGCAATTGGTAAATCAGACTTATATGAAAACGATATTTTGCAAAATAAGGAAAAAAGCATTGAAGATATAATTACAAAACTAACAACTGATGATGTAAGAAATGCTTGTGATCTTTTTCAGACCGCTTTTGAGACAAGTAATGGTGTGGATGGTCGGGTTTCGATTGAAGTTGATCCACGGTTTGCTCGGGATACTTTGGCAACAGTTAAGCAGGGAAAGCAGCTATGGGAGATAATTGATCGAAAGAATTTACTAATTAAAGTCCCAGCCACAGTTGAAGGATTGCCAGCAATAACTGAGTTAATTGCAAATGGAATAAGTGTTAATGTCACTTTAATTTTCTCTGTTAACCGATATAAACAAGTGCTAGATGCTTTTGCATCCGGACTTGAAAGTCGCTTGAGTGCCTCAAATGAGATAAATGAAATTCACTCTGTTGCATCTTTTTTTGTGAGTCGAATAGATACTGAAGTGGACAAACAACTAGCAGTGGACTCTGATCTGCGCGGGTTAGCTGCGATTGCTAATGCAGTGATGGCATATGAGGCATTTCTTGCATTTGAAAAAAGTGAAAGATGGAAAAAAATAGAAAATAGAGGTGGAAAACTACAACGGCCATTATGGGCGTCTACTGGAGTTAAAGATCCTGCCTATGACTTAACTCGTTATGTTATGCAGTTAGTTGCAAAAAATACTGTTAATACTATGCCGGAGGCAACTTTAAATGCCGTGAGATCTTCAGGAGTTTTTATAGGAGATAGCATTACTCCAAATATTGCAGTTTCAAAAAGCAATCTAGCGAAATTAGCTCTTGCTGGAATCGACTTAGACAAAATTACAACAGCTCTTGAAATTGATGGCGTAGCAAAGTTTGAAGTAGCCTGGATTGACCTGATGAGTTCAGTAAAATCTGTTATTGCCAGGTCATAATGAAATTATCAGGCCCAATACTAAAAAATATTGATTCAAAAATACTTTCATCTCTCCAAGAAATAGCGCCTAGAGTTGCTAAGAAAGATATAAATATTTGGGGTAATAAGTCCGAGGCCGCAAATAGACTTAATTGGGTCGATCTTCCAACAAAATCCCGAGATTTATTGCCAGAACTTGATGCCCTTTCAGCATGGGCACGTAGCAACGGCTTAACACAAATTATTTTGTGCGGGATGGGTGGCTCTTCATTAGCTCCTGAAGTAATTGCAGCGTCTTACAAAAAACAATTGACTACTCTTGATTCAACAGATCCAATTCAGATATTAGATTCTCTTCCAAATGAAATTAGAAAGGCAGTTGTTGTAATAGGTTCTAAATCAGGCACAACTATTGAGACATTGTCCCAATTTGAATTTTACCAACGGAGATTTAAGGAAGCAGATTTAAATCCAATCCAACATATTGTGATAATTACTGATCCGGGTACACCTCTTGATATCAGCGCTCGAAAACTGGGATACAAAGTTGTTAATGCAGATCCAAATGTTGGTGGACGCTTTAGCGCGCTTTCTGCATTTGGCTTAGTGCCAGCCGCCTTAATCGGTGTTGATATTTCACTCCTTTTAGATGATGCTGAAAAATTAAGCTCAAGCATTTCTGTTAAGGAGTCACCCGCCATTGCAATAGCTGCCTGCCTATACTCCTTAACTGATCAGATAATTAATTTTTGTGATAAAGGTTCGGTAACTCCTGGACTGTCTAATTGGATAGAACAACTAATTGCTGAATCAACTGGCAAGGATTTAACTGGCAGATTGCCAGTTGTAATCGAAGATATGGCAAATGCAATTTCAGGTATAACAATTGGCTTTAGCCCCGGTGAATATGACCTGGTGATCGAAGCCACTCTTGGTGAGCAATTTATCCTATGGGAGTGGGTTACCGCTTTACTTTGCTACTTATTAAAGGTTGATCCATTTAATCAACCAAATGTAACAGAGGCGAAAGATCGAACATCAGCAATTCTTTTATCATTAAAAAGTAAAGGGTTTGATACTCCTACCCCAACATATGAAGATTCAGATTATTTAATCTATTCAAATCAACAAATTAACAACATTCCAGATTTTCTTAAATCTAATGTGACTTATTTTGCAGTATTGGCATACCTTGCACGAGGTAGCGATGATGAAATATATAAGATCAGAAAGCTGATTGCCGCTAAGAGTAAAACAGCAACTACTTTTGGTTGGGGACCGAGATATCTTCATTCAACTGGGCAGTTTCACAAGGGTGGGCAGCAAAATGGGGCATTTATTGTGATTACCGGTGATTCAGGCAGTGATATAGAAATACCAAATAAAGATTACACATTTTCGCAGTTGATCATGGCGCAAGCACTTGCAGATATCGAATCTATTTCTGAAAGAAATTTACCGGTTATTAGAGTACATCTTAAAAATCGTAAGAAAGCAATAGCAAGACTTATCTCAGACTTAGAAAAGAATTAATCATCCCCACGTAGTTTTTTAAGTGCAATATCTAAAACTTTATTTGCTTCAGCTTCAGTTCTACGCTCTTTCACGTAAGCTAAGTGAGTTTTATAAGGCTCATTTTTCATTGGCATTGGTGGTTTATTTTTATCTTGTCCTGCCGGAAAACCACATCTTGGGCAATCCCATTCAGCTGGAACCTCTACAGTGCCGTCTTCAGCAAATGATGGTTTAGTTTCATGTCCGTTAGCACACCAATATGAAACTCGAAAGCGAGCAATTGATTCCCCGCGCTCTGCTTCGCCCATAGGGCCAGCACCGACACGACTTCCGCGAATAGCACTTCCACCAGCCATTATTTACTCCCCTTTTAATTTTTCAATAACAAGCTAAGCGCGATAACTGAAGCAAACCAAATTCCACCGACAACGATTGTAATTCTGTCGAGGTTTTTCTCAACTACAGATGAGCCACCATATGTTGATGAAACTCCGCCACCAAAAAGATCTGACAGTCCAGATCCTTTGCCCTTATGTAATAAAACCAAAATAATCATAAGCACACTTGATAGCATCAAGATAATCGAAAGAGCTAAATTCATTTACTCGCCTTCATCTAAATAGAGCCTTAATCTGTGGCTAGGGGGAAAGGATACTATCTTTTAGGTAAATCTTCTTAATCGGCCTAATTATGCCTTTTTTAATACCCTATGGAATTTAGATATCCGCGCAAATTCTTCAGGATCTAGCGAAGCCCCTCCAACAAGGGCGCCATCTACATCTTCTTCCTTCATAATATCTAAAGTATTAATCGACTTAACCGAGCCGCCATAAAGGATCCGACAGTTATCAGCGATTTCATCACTACCTATTTTTCTAAGCTCTTTTCTAATTGCAGCACAAACTTCCTGTGCATCTTCTGGAGTGGCAGTTTTACCAGTACCAATCGCCCATACTGGCTCATATGCAATAACAATTTTCTTAAGATCAGGTTTGTGAAAACCTTTTAGTGCATTTCTTAATTGCTCTAACACATGCGGAATATGATTTCCAGCCTCTCTTACCGCTAGTTCCTCACCAACACAGAGAATCGGCTTAATTTCATTTGCGAACGCAGCTTTAATCTTCTTATTAATTAACTGATCATCTTCATTGTGGTTCGCTCGGCGTTCGCTATGACCAATTAATACATATGTACAACCAAGTTTAGAAAGCATTGATCCTGAAATATCTCCGGTATGAGCACCTGAATCTGCAGCAGATAAATCTTGCGCACCGTAAAGTAAACGCAGACGATCGCCATCAACTAATGTTTGAACAGATCGAATATCAGTAAATGGTGGAATAATTACAACCTCTACTGCGTCATAATCACGATCCTCAAGGGAGTAAGCCAACTTTTGGGTAACCGCAATCGCCTCTAGATGATTTAAGTTCATCTTCCAATTTCCAGCAATTAAAGGTTTACGCATTTTTCTCTTTCTCTAACTTAGTGCGATCAGGCCAGGTAGTTCCTTACCTTCAAGGTATTCAAGAGATGCGCCACCACCTGTTGATATATAGCCAAAATCCTTATCTGCAAATCCTAGTTTACGAACAGCAGCAGCTGAATCTCCCCCGCCGACTACAGCCATGCCATCAACCTGAGTTAAAGCTTGCGCTATCACTTTTGTGCCATAAGAAAAATTTGTAAACTCAAATACACCCATTGGGCCATTCCAAAATACAGTTTTACACAACTTAATCTCTCGTGCAAAGTTCTCAGCACTTTTTGGTCCGATATCCAAACCCATTTGATCAGAGGGTATTTGATCTGAATCTACAGTGGTCGGCAATGAGTCTGCCGAAAATTCAGGAGCAACTACTATATCGATTGGAAGTAGAAATTTAACTCCCAGTTTTTCAGCTCGAATCATCAATTCTTTAACGGTATCAATTAAATCATTTTCAACTAAAGACTTTCCGATTTCTTTTCCTTGAGCTGCTAAAAACGTAAAGACCATGCCTCCACCAATTGCAATTAAGTTTGCTTTGTCTAAAAAATTTGAAATAACGCCAATTTTGTCCGAAACTTTTGCCCCTCCTAGAACAACTCCATACGGGCGGCTTGGATTTTTTGTTAACTGCTCTAAGACTGCAACCTCACCTGAAATAAGATCTCCAGCAGCATGCGGCAGTAATTTAGCAAGCTCATAAACTGAAGCATGCTTGCGGTGAACAGCTCCGAAACCATCTCCAATATAAATGTCGCCATAAGTTGAAAGTTCGGTAGCAAGATTCATGCGCTCAGATTCTTCCTTGCTGGTTTCAGAAGATAAGAATCGGATATTTTCTAGCATTAAAATTTGACCTGATTTAAGTGCTTTAGCTTTATCAGAAATTCCAGTAATCTCTGGTGAGAATAAAACCTCTTGATTTAGTAACTCACCTAACTTTTTAGCAATTGGAGCGAGGGATAACTCAGGCTTTACCTCTCCCTTTGGTCTACCTAAATGGGCAATTATTACTACCGAACAGTTAGCAGCGAGTAGTTTCTTAATTGTCGATAACGAGGCAACTATTCGACCAGCATCACCGATAACACCATCTTTAATTGGAACGTTAAAATCACAACGCAAAATTACCTTAGCGTTTTGCAGATTTAGCTGGGATAAACTTTTAATGCCCATCTAATTTATATGGACTTACCAATGTATTGGATTAGATCAACTAACCTATTTGAATATCCCCATTCATTGTCATACCAGCCCACAACTTTTGCTGTTGTTCCGATTACCTTTGTAAGTCCGGCATCTAAAATACATGAGCTTGGATCGGTGACTATGTCTGCTGAAACAATTGGATCTTCGGTGTAACTTAAATAGCCTTTTAATGAACCAGTACTTGCTTTTTTCAGTGCAGCATTAATCTCTGCAACAGAGGCTTCCTTTGCTAACTCAACAGTTAGATCAGTTGCGGAACCAGTTGGTACTGGCACTCTTAATGCATAGCCATCTAATTTACCCTTAAGCTCAGGCAGTACTAATGAAATCGCTTTCGCTGCTCCAGTTGAAGTTGGAATAATTGATAGCGCTGCAGCTCTTGATCTACGGAGATCTTTGTGAGGGAAATCTAAAATTACCTGATCATTTGTATATGCATGAATCGTGGTCATAAGACCTCTAACAATGCCAAACTCATCATTTAGTACCTTAGCCATTGGAGCTAAGCAGTTAGTAGTACATGATGCGTTCGAAATAATATTATGTTTAGTTGGTTCATATTTTTCATGATTAACACCCATAACAATTGTTATGTCTTCATCAGTTGCTGGAGCTGAAATAATTACCTTCTTTGCACCAGCATTTATGTGCTTCTGGGCATCTGCAGCCTTTGTAAAAATTCCAGTAGATTCAACAACAATATCTACGCCTAACTTTCCCCATGGGATATTTGCGGGATCGCGCTCGGCACTAACAGAGATAGTTTTACCACCAACAGTAATTGTTGTATCTGTGAAAGTTACTGGTTGTTTAAGTCTGCCTAAGATTGAATCGTATTTAAGTAAATGAGCTAAAGTCGCATTATCGGTTAAGTCATTAATTCCTACAATTTCAAAATTAGCACCTGATTCAAGTGATGCTCTAAGAAAATTTCTACCAATTCGACCAAAACCATTAACACCAACTTTAAGCATATTAACCCCGTTTAGATTCTAAAATTTATTTAAAGATATCCACAACATTGTGATATGCATATCTTATCAGTTCGACAGTGGTGATTAATTCAATAAATCTGGGCTAATGCTCGCCTCGGTATCAGGTACTCCTAATTCGCGGGCTCGTTTATCTGCCATTGCTAATAATCGCCTAATTCGCCCAGCTATTGCATCTTTAGTCATTGGTGGTGTTGCAAGTGAACCTAATTCTTCCAAACTTGCTTGCCCATGGTTCACCCGAAGTTCACCTGCCTCTTTAAGATGATCTGGGATTTCTGCTCCAAGGATCTCCATCGCTCTTTGCACTCTCGCTGAAGCTGCAACAGCAGCTCTAGCGGATCTGCGTAGATTTGCATCATCAAAGTTTGCTAATCGATTTGCAGTTGCTCGAACCTCTCTTCGCATCCTTCGCTCTTCCCAAGCTAACACTGTTTCATGTGCACCTAATCTTGTAAGTAGCGCGCCAATAGCATCACCATCTCGAATTACAACTCGATCAACGCTGCGCACTTCACGAGCTTTTGCAGTAATTCCTAATCTTCTAGCCGCTCCAACTAGAGCCAACGCTGCTTCAGGTCCAGGGCAAGTAATCTCAAGTGCAGAAGACCTCCCTGGTTCAGTAAGTGAGCCGTGCGCTAGAAATGCTCCGCGCCAGGCTGCTTCAGAATCACAAATAGCAGCAGAAACAACTTGCGGTGGCAATCCTCTGATCGGCCGATTATTAGCATCAACTAATCCTGTTTGTCGAGCAAGTGCATCACCATCTGCTAAAACTCTGACAATATACCGACTGCCTTTACGAATTCCGCTTGAAGAAACTACTGACAACTCACTTTCATGTCCAAATACTTCTGATATGTCTTTGCGCAGCCTTCGCGCACTTTGAGCTGTATCTAATTCAACCTCAATAATGATTTTACCGGCTGCTATATGTAATCCACCTGCAAACCTAAGTAATGAAGAAACTTCTGCCTTTCGACAACATGGTTTAGTTATTGAGAGTCTGCTTAACTCATCTTTAACCGCTTCTGTCATTGCCATCTATTCTCCTTAAATACTCTAATGGGGTTATCTAAGCAGGTCTTAACCGAAAATGTGGCTGAAAGCCAAAATTAATTTCTCTCTATCATGGTGGAATGTTTGCTTATTATCTGCTAGGTCAAAACCCATAACCTCTCCCCCACACGTAGCAACTAGAGAATTAAACCTTGGCTCTGATTGAGCAAGTGATTTATCAACTAATGCCACATCAATTTTTAGTTCTGGTATGTGATCTAAAACTAGTTGTAGATGAGCTTCAAGTGAAAAGCCTGCGTACTCATCTGATATGTTTTTATCTGGCAGATTAAATATCATAATCTTTTTTGCTTTGCTTCTCTGAATTTGTTCTGCTTGTTTTCCAAGCAGAAAATGCGGCATCACGCTAGATAGCCAGGATCCTGGCCCAATTGTTATCCAATCTGCATTCTCAAGAGCAGTGAGTGCTTCTGGAGTTGGCTTTGGTTGATTTGGAATTAATTTTAGCTCATTAACTTTTCCAATCGCCTGTGATACCTCAACCTGGCCTCTTACTATTTGAACTCCTTTTTTTGTGACAAAACTTCCTTCAATATCAAGGGGTTCCAATGCCATCGGTAAAACCCGGCCAACTACTTTTAATAATTGACCAACCCGGTCTAAACCTTTAACTGGATCAGTATCTCGATCCCAAAGTGCAGTTAAAAGAAGATTACCAACAGCATGATTATCCATTTCACCTTGGCTGGTAAATCTATATTGCATAATTTCAGCCCAACTTTTGCCCCACTCATCATCAGCGCAGAGTGCCGCAAGTGCCATTCGTAAGTCACCGGGAGGAAGGGAATTAAATTCAGCACGTAATCGTCCGGATGAACCACCATTATCTGCAACTGTTACCACTGCAGTAACTTGATTAGTAAGAGTTCGCATTGCGCCAAGTGTTGCAGCTAGCCCATGTCCGCCGCCCAAGCAGACAACTTTTGGATTTTTATCCATACTAAATTTCCCGGCCTAAGTCTCTATGCATAACTTGTGTGTCAATCTTGTACTTAGATAACGCCTCACCACTTTTTAATCTAGAAACTAACTCTGTGGCAACTGCGACTGATCGGTGTTTACCACCTGTACAACCGATTGCCAGTGTTAGAAATTTTCTGCCTTCAGAGATAAAACCTAATGCCATAGTCTCAAAAAGTGCCTGATACCTGGTTAAAAATTCTTTTACATTATCACTTCCTAATACTGCATCACTTACCGGTTTATCCAGACCTGACAGTGGCCTAAGGTGTGGCACCCAATGTGGATTTGATATAAATCTACAATCCACAACTAAATCTGCATCTACTGGTAGTCCATACTTGTAGCCAAAAGAGAGAATATTTACTCTAAGATCTGAGCCAGAGTCTTCATGAAAATAATCTGAAATTTTCTTCTCAAGCTGATGAATATTTAATGCCGATGAATCAATAATTATATCTGCAGAATCTCTTACTTCCCGAAGTCGCTCTCTCTCCTTAGTTATTCCATCAAGAATACGATCGGCGCCTTGTAAAGGATGAGGTCTGCGGGTTGACTCAAATCTTCGAACAAGAGAATCATCTGCTGCATCTACGAAGAGAATTTTACGAGATATTCCTAAGTCTGCTAGTTCAGCTAACGATTTAGTTAGATCATCAAAAAATGCTCTGCCTCTCACATCAATTACGACGGCAACTTTTTTTACCGATGTAGAAACTAACTCGATTAAATTACCAAGTAAGGCTGGAGGCAAATTATCAACAACATACCAACCAAGATCTTCTAATCTGTGGGCTATAGTGGATCTACCCGCACCACTCATTCCGCTTATAACAAGTATCTCGGTATCACTCTTCATGGCAATATCTTCCTACACATGTCAAGCATCTAAAATTTCACCACTTTGCATATCAATACTGACTTGCTCTGCCTGATTTTTGATCTGATCAATAATTGTCTTAGCCATTTTCTCGCCAATGCCTGGAACAGCAGATAACTCTGAAAGGGTTGCCGACTTTAAAGCAGTAACTGAACCAAAGTGAGTAAGTAATGATTTTCTTCTAACTTCACCTAGCCCAGAAATCTGATCTAATAATGATTCCAGCATAACTTTTGAGCGCTTGCTACGGTGAAAATTTATAGCAAATCGATGTGCTTCATCTCTTACCTTCTGTAGTAAATAAAGAGCCTCGCTATGGCGTGGAAAAATAATTGGCTCACTATTATTTGGTAGCCAAACTTCTTCCAGTCTTTTTGCAAGACCACATAAGGCAATGTCTGTTATTCCTAGCTCACGTAGCGCTTTGGCAGCAGCATTAACTTGAGGCTTACCACCATCAACAACCACTAATTGTGGGGGGTATGCAAACTTTGGCCGGCTTGCACCTTGCGCAGTTGCCTCTGCAACATCTATATCCTTTTCATCTAAATACCGTTTGAATCTCCGTGTTATTACGTGGTGCATCGCTCTGGTGTCATCAAAGCCGGCATCATCATCAATTGAAAATCTTCGATAGTCACTCTTTTTGGGTTGACCATCTTCAAAAACCACCATTGATGCGACCATGCTTGTTCCTTGGATATTTGAAATATCAAAACACTCAATTCGTAGTGGCAATTCAGCAAGCTCTAACTGTTCAGCAATTTCTGCTAAAGCGCTGCCACTTACCGCAGCATCATTTGCACGCTTACTTAAATATTGAATTAGGGCCTGGTTGGCATTTCGTTTTACGGTTTGTACTAGCTCTAATTTTTCACCTCGAGCTGGTTGGATAAGAGATACAGATTTACCTCTCTGCTCAGTGAGCCATTGCTGCAGTAAATCGGAATCTTGAGGTAACTGATCAACTAACACTTCAGGTGGTGGCTTACTCTCAGCATAGATTTTTCCAAGCATTGCAGAAATAATGCTTTCATCTTCTAGTAAATTTGCTCTATCTATGACCCAAGATCGAGAACCTGTGATTCTGCCTGCCACTATATTAAATTGAGAAAGTGATGCATGGGTAATTTCCTCATGAATAGCTAGCACATCTGCATCAATATTTTCATTTAGAAATCTGTCGGTAGATTCATACGCTTTATTAATTGCCTCTAGTTGATCACGCAGCTTTCCAGCCTTCTCATACTCTTGTGCTTGCGATGCTTCTTGCATCTCTTTTTCAATTCTTACTGAAATTTCTTCAGGTGACTTCTCTAAAAAATTAACTAGATCATTAGCAAGTTTTTTGTGTTCTTCTTGCGTAACCCAATTAACACAAGGGGCAGCACACTTGCCTATATCTCCTAATAAGCACTGCCGCTTACTGCGTACAGCCGATGCAAAATTAGATTCACTACATGTACGAACTGGATATATTTTAATTAAGGTTTCAAATGTACTACGCAGCGCCCAAGCGTGTGAATAAGGGCCAAAATAGCGAACTCCTGGAACCTTTTTAGAACGAGATATAAACAGTCTTGGAAATTCAGATTTTAAATCAATCGCTAAATGAGGATATGACTTATCATCCTTAAATTGAACATTAAAATCTGGGCTGTACTGTTTAATCCAAGTAAATTCAAGCTGCAGTGCCTCAACCTCAGTTTTTACTAATGTCCAGTCAACTCGGACAGCAGTATTAACCATCCGCCTTGTTTTAATTTGTAGATTATTACCAAAGTATGTATTTAGTCTATTTTTAATATTCTTAGCTTTGCCAACATAAATTACCTTTTCATTCTTATCAAAAAATCTATAAACACCAGGATCACTAGGTAGGTTACTTGGCCGATAACTTTGTGGATCTGCCATGGCTACTTCTTTAGTACTGGAGCTAAATACTTTCCAGTGTAGCTCTTTGGATTTTTTACAATCTCTTCCGGTCTACCTTCGGCTACAACTAACCCGCCTCCAGAACCACCCTCTGGTCCAAGATCAATCACCCAATCCGCTGATTTAATAACATCAAGATTATGTTCAATCACAATTACAGTATTGCCAGTATCAACTAATCTGTTAAGAACTAATAAAAGCTTTCGCACATCTTCAAAATGTAATCCAGTTGTTGGCTCATCTAGAACATAAATAGTTCGACCCGTTGATCTACGCTGAAGTTCTGTTGCAAGCTTTACTCTCTGAGCTTCACCACCTGACAAGGTTGGAGCTGATTGACCAAGTCGCACATAACCAAGACCAACGTCACAAAGAGTCTTTAAAAATCTGGATATTGCTGGCACGGATTCAAAAAAGTTATTAGCTTCCTCAATTGACATGTCTAGTACTTGTGCAATGGTCTTACCCTTGTAGTGAACCTCAAGTGTTTCTCGGTTATACCTTGCGCCATGACACACTTCGCACGGAACATATACATCAGGTAAGAAGTTCATTTCAATCGTGATAGTTCCATCACCGGAACAGTTCTCGCATCTACCGCCTTTAACGTTAAAGGAGAATCGCCCCTGCTGATAACCTCTTACTTTTGCTTCGCTCGTTTCAGAAAATAGGGCACGTACTTTGTCAAAAACTCCAGTATAAGTTGCAGGGTTTGATCGAGGTGTTCTACCAATAGGTGACTGATCAACATGTACAACTTTGTCTAATTGATCTAGGCCGGTGATAGTTCTGTGTCGGCCTGGAACAATTCTTGCGCCATTTAATTTATTTGCTAGAACTGAGTACAAAATATCATTTACTAATGTTGATTTGCCAGAACCGCTGACACCAGTAACTGCAATAAATGCTGCTAGTGGAAAGGTCACATCAATATTTTGTAGATTATTCTCTTTCGCAGCCTTTACTACTAACACTTTTTTTGCGTCAATTGGCCTGCGTTTTTTAGGGATTGCAATAACAGATTTTCCAGAAAGATAGGCACCGGTTATCGAATCTTTTGCGGCAATTAGATCAGCGTAACTTCCAGATGAAACAACTTTTCCGCCATGTTCACCCGCTCCTGGGCCAATATCAACAATCCAGTCTGCAGTTCGAATCGTATCCTCATCATGTTCAACAACAATTAATGTATTGCCAAGATCGCGTAATCTAGTAAGCGTTTCAATTAATTTACGATTATCACGTTGATGTAAGCCAATGCTTGGCTCATCTAGAACATATAGAACTCCAGTTAATCCTGAACCGATCTGAGTTGCTAAGCGAATACGTTGAGCTTCTCCTCCTGAGAGAGTTGCAGCAGGTCTTGCGAGGGACAAGTAATCAAGTCCAACATCTAATAAAAATCCTAATCTGGCATTAACTTCTTTCAGTACGCGCTCGGCAATTTTCTTCTCTCGAGCTGATAATGAAATATTCTTAAGAAAAACTTCACACTCAGCAATTGAAAATTCACATATTTGAGCAATATTTTTCCCACCAAGTGTTACTGCTAATACCTCAGGCTTTAATCGACTGCCATTACAAACTGGACATGGCGTCTGTCGCATGTATGCCTCGTATTTATCTCGACTAAAATCACTATCAGTTTCAGAATGACGCCTATGAATAAATGGCACAACACCTTCAAACCCAGTTGAATAGTTACGAACTCGTCCATATCTATTTTTATATTTAACATGGACTTCATAATCCCAGCCGTGCAAAATCGCATCTCTTACTTTCTCAGATAGCTTCTTCCAAGGATTATCGAGAGAGAACTTCAAATCAGTTGCAAGACCTTCAAGTAATCTTAAGAAGTACTCAGAGGATTGACCACCAGACCATGGAGCAATTGCGCCTTCATATATGGAAATTGAATCATCTGGAATTAATAATTCCTCATCAACCTCAAGTTTTGTACCTATTCCACTGCACTCAGGGCAAGCACCAAATGGTGAGTTAAATGAAAACGATCTTGGCTCTAACTCCTCAAAGGAGATCTCACAATCATGACAAGCCATATGCTCACTAAAGGTTTTCTCTTTATCAGGTGAACCAGCCTTAATATCAACAAAATCTAAAATTACTAATCCGCTTGCAAGTCTTAGTGCTGTTTCAATTGAATCTGTTATGCGCGATTTACTCTCATTCTTAACACTTAAGCGGTCAACTACAACCTCGATAGTATGTTTTTCTTGTTTCTTAAGTTTTGGTACCTCAGATATTTGATACACGCTGCCATTAATTCGAACTCTTGAATATCCTGCGGTTGTAAAATCTTTAAAAAGATCTAAGAACTCACCCTTGCGCGCTCTAATAACTGGAGCTAAAACTTGGAACTTACTCCCCTCAGGCATTTGCATAATCTGGTCGACAATATTTTGCGGAGTTTGTTTTGCAATAGCTTTGCCACATTTAGGGCAGTGCGGTTTACCTGCACGTGCAAAAAGTAAGCGCAGATAATCATAAACTTCTGTAATTGTTCCAACTGTTGAGCGTGGATTTCGATTAGTAGATTTCTGATCAATTGAAACTGCTGGTGATAAGCCCTCAATAAAATCAACATCTGGTTTATCCATTTGCCCTAAGAATTGTCGAGCATAAGCAGAAAGGGATTCAACATACCTTCGCTGACCTTCCGCAAAAATAGTGTCAAATGCTAATGATGACTTGCCTGAGCCAGATAGACCGGTGAAGACAATTAGTGAATTGCGAGGCATATCAAGTGAAACATTTTTAAGATTGTGCTCGCGGGCACCACGAACTATTAAACGATCGTTCATTAGTTACCCGCCTCCTGCATTCCTTTTAATTCCCGCTTTAATTCTCGAATTTCATCACGTAACCTAGCGGCTAGTTCAAAACTTAATTCTGCTGCTGCTAATTTCATCTGGTCAGTAAGTGACTCAATTAATGCAATTAACTCCCGCCTTGGAAGTGAATGAGCATTTTTACTATGAACACCACTAGTAAATCCACTTTTTTTGTTTGTGGCGGCCAAATCGTCTGTGTCATCTATCTCTTTTGCGATTAAATCAGTGATATCGGCAATTTTCTTCCGCAGCGGAGTCGGATCGATTCCATGTTCGCTGTTGTAAGCGACTTGCTTAGCTCGCCTGCGGTTTGTCTCATCAATAGCGCGAGTCATTGACTTCGTCATGTTATCTGCATACATATGAACCTCACCAGAGACATTTCGCGCTGCTCGCCCGATTGTTTGAATTAATGACGTAGCAGATCTTAAGAATCCTTCTTTATCAGCATCTAATATGGCAACTAATGAGACTTCAGGTAAATCTAAGCCTTCACGTAATAAGTTAATTCCGATTAATACGTCATACTCACCTGTTCTTAACTCACGTAATAATTCAACTCTTCGCAAAGTATCAACCTCAGAATGTAAATATCTAACTTTCACACCAAGGCCTAACATGTAGTCAGTTAAGTCCTCTGACATTTTTTTAGTTAGCGTTGTAACAAGAACACGCTCATTCTTTTCAGCTCTGATTTTAATCTCATTAACCAAATCATCAATCTGGCCCTTAATAGGTTTAACTATAATTTTTGGATCAATTAGTCCAGTAGGTCGAATCACCTGTTCAACCACACTGTTATTAGTTTTTTCTAACTCATACTTTCCAGGCGTAGCTGATAAATAAACTTTTTGGCCGCATCTTTCTAGAAACTCAGCAAACTTAAGTGGACGATTATCCATAGCACTTGGTAAGCGAAACCCATGCTCCACTAAAGTTCGCTTTCTTGCAGCATCACCTTCATGCATAGCGCCAATTTGTGGCACCGTGACATGTGATTCATCAATTACAACTAAAAAATCCTCTGGGAAATAATCAAGTAAACAGTTTGGGGCAGAACCAGCCACTCGTCCATCTAATTGCCTAGAATAATTTTCTATTCCAGAGCAGAACCCTAATTGCCTCATCATCTCTAGATCAAAAGTTGTTCGCATTTTAATTCGCTGGGCTTCAAGTAATTTTCCAGCTCTTTCAAACTCATCTACTCTCTTTGCTAATTCAGCCTCGATTTCACCAATTGCTCGCTCCATTGTTTCAGGACCTGCGGCATAGTGAGTTGCCGGGAATACATACATCTCGCTCTCATCCCTGATGATTTCACCAGTTAATGGATGTAAAGTCATTATTTTTTCAATTTCATCCCCGAACATTTGAATTCGAAGTGCCAATTCTTCATACATCGGAATGATTTCAATTGTGTCACCCCTAACACGGAATGTACCCCGCTCAAAAGCCATATCGTTTCGTTTATATTGAATATCAACAAATTTACGGAGTAATTGATTTCGATCAATAAAATCACCAACCTTTAGCCGCACCATACGATCTACATACTCTTGCGGTGTGCCTAAACCATAAATACAGGAGACGGTTGCAACCACAATCACATCTCGCCTAGTTAGTAAGGAATTTGTAGCTGAGTGACGCAATCTTTCTACTTCATCATTTACCGATGAGTCTTTCTCAATAAATGTATCGGTTTGAGGAACATATGCTTCAGGTTGATAATAGTCATAGTAAGAAACAAAATATTCAACAGCGTTATTTGGTAATAGCTCTTTAAATTCATTTGCTAACTGAGCGGCTAGAGTTTTATTTGGCGCCATAACTAGTGTTGGACGCTGTACTTGTTCTATTAACCAAGCAGTTGTTGCAGATTTTCCAGTTCCAGTTGCTCCAAGCAACACAACATCTTGCTCTCCTTTTGCCAAACGCTGAACAAGCTCTGCTATTGCAGTTGGCTGATCACCGGATGGGACATAATCACTGATAACTTGAAATGGCTCAACCCGTCGGGTCAAATCTGTTATTGGCCTCATTACTTACTCTTACTTTTGTTGTTAAGGCTTTCCCAAACCTTCTCAACCTGGGCAAGTAATTCTTGCTCAGATTTATCATTAACTATCACGGTATCAGAAATCACTTCTCGCTGAGCATCTGTTGCTTGGGCTTTCATTCTTTGCTCAATCTGGGTAAGTGTTAAACCTCGCTTTATTAGGCGCTCGGTTCGTATTTTTTCAGGTGCAGAAATAGTAATTACATGATCAAATTTGTAATCATGCTTTGATTCAACAAGTAATGGAATTTGATTAATGATAATTGAATCACTACCTGCAGAACTAACTATTTTTGCAAAAGATTGTCGAATTAGAGGGTGGGTAATCTCCTCTAACTTAGCGCGCTTTTTTGGATCTTTAAATATTAAAGAGGCTAATGCAGCGCGATCTAAATCCCCATTTTTAAGAATCTCATCACCGAATTCGGTAACTATTAGATCAAAGCCCTTACTTCCTCGCTCAACAACCTCACGTGCTAGTTGATCTGAATCAACTACTAACGCACCAAGTTCAGCAAAAATCTCACCGACCATAGTTTTGCCGGATCCGATTCCACCTGTTAAAGCGACTATTAACATAAGTTAAACCCTACACAATAAAAAAATGGCCCCAGTTTCCCGAGGCCAAATTTAAGTTAAACCTTACTCGCCCGCAGGTGCGGCAGGAGCTGCAGCATCTGCTGCCTTAGCCTCAGACTTTTGCTTCTTGTGTGCCATAAAACGTGATTGTGCTTCAGCGTACTGACGCTCCCACTCTTCACGTTGACTTTCATAGCCAGGCTTCCACTCTTGAGTATCGGAATCAAAGCCTTCTGGATAAATAAAGTTTCCAGCAGCATCGTATCGAGCAGGCATTCCGTATTGTGTTGGATCAAATGCTTCAACCTCAACTTCTTGACCTTCATTAGCTTGCTTTAATGAAAGGGAAATACGTCGACGCTCTAAATCAATATCAATAATCTTTACAAATAACTTATCGCCAACTTGAACAACTTGCTCTGGAATTTCAACATGGCGTTCAGCAAGTTCTGAGATATGAACTAAACCTTCAATTCCTTCAAACACCTTAATGAAAGCACCAAATGGAACTAGTTTGGTAACTTCACCAGGCACAACTTGATTAATTGTGTGGGTGCGGGCAAATGCTTGCCAAGGATCTTCTTGAGTAGCTTTAAGTGAAAGTGATACGCGCTCTCTTTCAAAATCTACCTCTAATACTTCAACAGTAACCTCATCGCCAACCTCTACGACCTCAGATGGGTGGTCAATATGCTTCCAAGATAATTCAGATACGTGAACTAATCCATCAACTCCACCTAAATCAACAAATGCACCAAAGTTAACGATTGATGAAATAACACCAGATCGAACCTGACCTTTAGTTAGTTGATTTAAAAATGTAGTTCGTGAAGCAGATTGTGATTGCTCAAGAAATGCTCTACGAGAAAGAACTACGTTATTTCGGTTCTTATCTAACTCGATAATTCGGCACTCAACTTGTTGACCAATGTATGGAGTCAAATCTCTAACGCGACGCATTTCAACTAAAGATGCAGGAAGGAAACCACGAAGACCAATATCAACGATTAGGCCACCTTTTACAACTTCAATTACAGTTCCTGTAACAACTTCATCACGCTCTTTCTTTCCTTCAACATCTCCCCAGGCTTGCTCATACTGAGCACGCTTCTTAGAAAGAATTAGACGGCCTTCTTTATCCTCTTTTTGAAGTACTAACGCTTCAATGCGATCTCCTACTTTTACTAACTCACTTGGAGCAACATCGTGGCGAATAGATAGCTCACGAGATGGAATTACACCCTCTGTTTTATAACCAATATCAAGTAATACTTCTTCGCGATCGATTTGAACAACAATTCCTGAGACTAAATCTCCGTCATTAAAATTTTTGATTGTGCCTTCGATAGCGGCTAAAAAATCTTCTGCAGATCCAACATCATTTACAGCAATTTGAGAGGGGGTCATTAGGTGGGTGTACTCCGAGGGTAATTCAACTAGTAGGGACAGGGACGGGCAAGGTTACTTTCCAAGTATGCGCAGGGTCAAACTGGAAAGCCTAAGATCAGATTCACGCCTGATAATTGGGTATTTTGTTCAAATCCACCGTAAATATTTGCTCTATTTATCTAATACTTAATGAGCAGCTAAATCCCAACTCAAACCAAATCCAATATTCACATCTAACGGAACTCTTAATTGATAAGCATTGGCCATCTGGGTTTTGACTATTTCTTCAAGCTTATCTTTTTCACCTTGCGCTACTTCAAGAATTAATTCATCATGAACTTGTAACAGCAATCGTGATTTTAGTTGATTTTCATTAATTTCTTTTGAAACATTGAGCATGGCAATTTTAATAATATCTGCTGCTGATCCCTGAATCGGTGCGTTTAGAGCTGCTCTTTCGGCAATTTCTCTGCGTTGGCGATTCTCATGATTTAAATCAGGAAGATATCGCCGCCTACCTAAAACTGTTTCGGTATATCCTTTTTCACGAGCAGCTATAACCACAGTCTTTAAATACTCTCTAATTCCACCAAATCTTTCAAAGTATTTACTCATCAATTGCGAAGCAGCATTAGGATCAATATCGAGCTGCTGAGCTAAACCAAATGAAGATAATCCATAAGCTAATCCGTAAGACATAGCTTTTATAGTTCGCCTCATTTCAGAATCTACCTCTGTTGACCTAACTCCAAAAACTTGTGATGCCACAGTTGAATGTAAATCCTCCCCTAATTCAAATGCTTCAATTAAACCTTTGTCATTAGAAAGATGGGCCATAATCCGCATTTCAATTTGACTGTAATCAGCGGTTAATAAATTTTCATATGGCTTTTGGGCTATGAAGCAATCTCTAATCCGCCGGCCTTCATCTGTTCTAATCGGAATGTTTTGAAGATTTGGCTCAGTTGATGAAAGGCGGCCCGTTGCAGCAACCGTTTGCTGAAAACTAGTATGAATTCTGCCATCAGCTGCCGTTGCAGCAATTAATCCATCGACTGTGGCAAGTAATTTACTCACCTCTCTAATTCTAAGGAGGTGCTTAAGTAATGGATGCTTAGTCTTAACTGCAAGCCATTCTAAGCTTTCACCGTCAGTCGTGAAGCCGGTTTTAATCTTCTTAGTCTTTGGAAGCTTTAATTCGTCAAATAAAACTGCTTGTAACTGCTTTGGGGAATTAACATTAAATTCATGCCCAGCCTCTTTATATGCAGAATTTGTTTCCTCGGAAACAATCTTTAAAAACTGTTCGGATAACTTTGCTAATTTAACCTGGTCAACTGCGATCCCCGTCTCCTCTATTTGAGAAAGTAGTAATAGCGTTGGTTGTTCAAGATTGGAATATAATTCAGACATCGACTTTGCTTTGATTTCTGATTCAAGCTCTTTTTGTAAAGTAAATGTCCATGCAGCAGTTTTTGGCTCAAAAGCGGCAAATAAGTTTTCATCACTAGATGAAACTCCTAGCAATCTTTCAGCTAGATCAGTTAGTGAAAGATTTCTGCTACCAGGGTTAAGTAAATATGCCAGAAGCTCTATATCCGCTTCTAACCCCTTCATTTTTAGTTTCTTTAAAGCAAACTTGCCACCATGGACATACTTAGGCAAATTTGGATTTGTAATCCAGCTTCCAATTTCAGCGCTATTAACACTAAAAACCTCACTCTCACTAGTGGCAATTGCATAACTTATAAGTTTTTCTTCAACCACCTCTAGTGATACTGCAATAGGATCTTTTCGATCACTTAGGATCGAGTCGAGTTCACTTGAACTAAGCACTTTAACAACTACAGAAACTTCACTAACTTGTTCTCCACCTATTTGAGGTAAAGATTTAAGACGCTCTTTTAGGGCTCTGATCTCTAATTTCTCAAAAAATGAACTCATTAATACTGCGTCAAAGCCTGCCCAAGCTAGATCGTCAATGTCAGAATTTATTTTCACATCATCTAATAAGTGAGTAAGTTCTCGATTTAGCTTTACCATCTCAATATTTGTTCTCAAAGACTCACCTACTTTCCCACCAAGTTCATCTGATTTTTCTAATAGTTTTTCCAGGCTCCCATAATCAACGATCCATTTAGTGGCAGTCTTCTCCCCTACTCCTGGCACAGATGGCAAATTATCACTTGGGTCTCCGCGCAGTGCTGCAAAATCTGGATACTGCTTTGGCGTTAAGCCATATTTTTCAAATACCGCCTCAGGCGTCATTCGATTCATCTCGGTAACACCTTTTTTAGGATATAAAACTGTTGTTTTCTCATTTACTAATTGAAATGAATCTCGATCACCAGTACAAATTAAAGTTTGAAACCCTTTTTTCTCAGCTGCCTTAGCAAAAGTTGCGATGATATCGTCTGCTTCATAACCTTCTAATTCAAAGTGTTTAATACCAAACCCATTGATCATTTCATTAATATGGGATAGTTGAGAGCGAAACTCATCCGGAGTTGATGCTCGGTTTGCTTTATAATCAGCAAACTTTTCAGTACGAAATGTTCGTCTTGAAACATCAAATGCCACGGCTATATGAGTGGGTTTCTCCTCTTTAATTAGATTAATTAGCATGCTTGCAAAGCCATAGATCGCATTGGTGGGTTGCCCGGTTGAGGTTTTAAAATTTTCAGCAGGCAGAGCGTAAAACGCACGGTAAGCCATAGAGTGGCCATCAATAAGTAGTAATCGCCTCTGGCCGGTGCTCATATTGGGATTCTAATTGCAGTAACAGGTTAAACTAATAGGCATGAGCGACTTTCTTGAAGCAATTCGAAAAAGAGGTATCGGTGCCCTTGATAAAAAAATGGGTATTGAAATCATTGAGGCATCACCTGCGAGACTAGTTGGCACAATGCCGGTGGAAGGTAACACCCAACCAATTGGGCTTCTTCACGGTGGTGCTAACGTTGTTTTAGCAGAGAGCCTAGGTTCAATAGGAACACAACTCCATGCTGGAGCGGATAGAAAAATTGTTGGAATTGATATCAATGCTACCCATCATAAATCTGCCACAACTGGTGTAGTGACCGCGGTTGCCACTGCAATTTCTCTAGGAAAAACTATCTGTTCATACCAAGTTGAGATTACAAATGATAAAGGTGAGAGAACCTGTACGGCCAGAATTACTTGTTTAATTCTTGCTGTACGTTAAGAATATTTCTTAAGCACCAGTACCGAGGTAAGCAGCCTTTACATAAGGATCATTTAGTAGATCCTTTGCATTTGCCTCTTTAGTAACCAAGCCAGTTTCAAGAACATATGCTCTATGGGCGTGAGTTAATGCTTGCTGTGCATTTTGCTCAACTAGCAAAATAGTTACACCTTGCTTATTAATTTGCGTAATAATTCGGAAAATATTTGCAATCATTTGTGGAGCAAGTCCCATTGATGGCTCATCAAGAAGTAGCACTTTTGGACGAGACATTAAAGCACGCCCAATAGCAAGCATCTGCTGTTCTCCACCAGATAATGTTCCACCAGCCTGAGAACTTCGTTCTTTTAATCTTGGGAACAATGTATAGATATTATCGAGATCTTCATTCATTTCTGCTTTACGATTTTTACGGTGAAACTTTCCCATCTCAAGGTTTTCTAAAACAGTCATACCTGGAAAAATACCGCGCCCTTCAGGAGCTTGTGAGATACCAAGATCTACTCTTTCATGTGCTGGTACCTTAGATATGTCCTGACCATCAAACATAATTGCACCGCTAGATACTTTTCGAAGCCCTGAAATAGTTTTAAGCGTTGTTGTTTTTCCAGCGCCATTAGCACCGATTAATGTGACAATTTCACCCTCATTTACAACAACAGAAATTCCTTTAATTGCCTCAATTTTGTCGTAGTGAACATGTAGATCTTTAATTTCAAGACGCATCAGCTGGCACCCCTAAATATGCTTCTATAACTTTAGGATCTTTCTGGACTTTACTTGGCAGATCATCTGCAATCTTCGCGCCAAAATCTAGAACAATAACGCGATCTGAAATACCCATAATCAGTGACATATCATGTTCAATTAGAAGCACTGTGTAC
>OFQN01000013.1_pt1 | contig 40765 bp, 42 predicted proteins | sample 1542801 | NCBI WGS metagenome assembly OFQN01 (sample SAMN05442515, study PRJEB24371) | freshwater metagenome | isolation source: Freshwater Lake | place: Canada: Niagara | collected 2012-08-09
ATCATAACCATTGCATAATAGACCAGTTTTATTATCTAGAACTGCATCAGGTGCCCCGCCATCTTTTCCAGCAATCGATGGTATCCCGTAGCTTGCGGCTTCAATATAACTTATCCCAAACCCCTCAACTGAAGTTCCCTCAATTCTTGCAGGCATTAAAAAAATATTTGAATTTTTAAGTAGTGCATTCTTTAAATCAAAGTTAATATTCTTAAGAAAAGTCACATTATTTTCTAAATTAAGAACTTTAGTAGTTTTTTTTAAATTTGCTTCCTCATCGCCATTTCCAACAATTACATATTTAAAATTTGGATAGATTGCTTGAATATTTTTTAGAGCCAATAAAGAAAAATCGATTCCTTTTCTTTTATCAAATCTTGAAATAGTGATGATTTTAATATCGGAATTTCCAAATATTTCTCTAGCCTGATGGTCTGCTTCTGCGCTGATGGTCTTCGGTTCATTAATACCAGGATTTATCACATGTATTTTCTTATTATCACAACCTTTATCGCTAGCTAATTTTTTTGTAAATTCTGAGTTTGCAATTATGTACTTAGCTTTCGCTAATGAATTAATAGATCTTTTATTTATAAAACTTCCAAGAGGATGATTAATTTCCTTTCCATGGATAAGACATAATATTGGAATTTTATCTGATATATTTTCAGTGATTATTTCAATACTTTTCCAATGATCAGCAATTATAGCTTCAACTGAATTATTTTTTATAACTTCTTTTAAAAGATTAAATTTTCTATATTTTTTTAATATTTTAAGACCACCCATTCTATTAGTTTCAAAGTTATTTCTTTTGTCATAACTTTCATCGCCAGCAAATGAGTTTGCTAAAACTTTAATTGGATGAAGATCATTTAAATGAATTGCAAGGCCTCCCATTAAACTTTGCATCCCGCCAAGCTCAGGAGGATAACTTCTTGTTGTTATAATAATCATTTAATTATTTTTTCCATTTAATATTACATCCCATGCTTGGATACTGTTGTTTTGGTCCATTTGAAGTCTTTGCAATTAATTCCATTGCACTCAAAAGATCACTCGTACCCTCTGTTGGTTTAAGATTTTTCATTTCTCTAATTCTACCGCGATATTGCAGCTCATTATTTTTATTATATCCAAAAAAATCAGGTGTACATACCGCCCCATAGTTTTGAGCAATTTCTTGAGTTTCATCATACAAATATGGAAATTTAAAATCATTTATTTTTGAAAATTTTTTCATATTTTCAAAACTATCCTCAGGATAATTATTTGCATCATTTGACATTATTGCGACCGAATTAATCCCAAAATTTGATATTTTGTTAGTCACATCTACTAACTCCTTAATTACAGCTTTTACATAAGGACAGTGATTACAAATAAACATAATTAAAGTTCCGTTTTGACCTTTAATATCTTTAAGTGAAATGAACGTATCTTCAGTAGATATTAATTTAAATTCTTTAATCTTTTCTCCAAAATTACACACCGGTGTTTCAGTGAGAGACATAATTTTATTTTACTATTTGGAATATTTGTTATGAATATAACATGATTTTTGAACTAGGTAATAAAAGATTAATAGGAGATGGAAAATATTGGGTTGCGCAATCGGCAAATGTAATTGGCGATGTCACTTTAAAAAATGATTCTAGCGTTTGGTTTAATGCTGTTATCAGAGGAGACATCGAAAATATTACTGTGGGTGAGGGTAGCAATGTTCAAGACAATAGCGTTCTGCATACTGACAAAGGATTCCCATTAAAAATTGGCAAGATGGTAACTGTTGGTCATTTGGTAATGTTACACGGCTGCACTATTATGGATAACAGTTTGATTGGTATTGGCTCAACAATTTTAAATAAAAGTGTTATTGGAAATAACTGCATCATTGGTGCCAACAGTTTAATTACTGAAGGAAAAATTATTCCAGACAATTCCTTAGTTATGGGCAGTCCTGGAAAAGTAATTAGACAAGTTACAGAAGAAGAGAAAAAAGCAATTACTGAAAACGCGCAGCGCTATATAGATAATTGGAAGAAATACGTAAAAGATCTTAAGAAAATTTAAGGTACTAACCAAGTACTTTTGTTTTCATCAAGCATAAATTTAGCTCGTCGATGACCTTGTGATGCTAAATATAGCCATTCAAAACTTTTAATTTTACTCTCAATAACACAAAAATTTTTATAACCCATTTCACTTTGTTCATAAGTTGGTATTTCATTGCCCATATCCTTTGATAAATCTGAGGCTGAGTCATTAATAAAATCACCAGGTGCTTGCGGCGAGAGATAGCATTTTCGACTCATCATTTGTGTTTTTGTCCAAGCCTCTTTAGTAATTTCATTATCTTTGTGAACAATTGCAACACCCTCAGCCCGAACCTGTATTTTTCTTTTTTTATTATAAAATACAAAATAAATTTTTTTATTTTCTTTTAAATTTTTAATTTTTGAGGATCTAAAGTCGGTGTGAAATCTTAAAATATTTTTATCTTTAAACGCACCCCTTAATACAACTATTCTTCCTTCAGCACTATCAGTGGCGCTTACTATTACAACTGGCAATCTAAAATCTTCGTTTCTATCTGCTACACCTCTTTGTAAAAGAGACCAAATTTCATCCAAAATAAGATCAATATTGTTGTAATAATTTGGAATATTATTCACTCTTATTTATTTTTTTTTAGTCTGGTAATTAAACTTGATGTATCAAATCGGTTACCACTGTTCTTTTGTACCTCAGAGTAATAACCATCTATGATTTTAGTTATTGGGAGGTCAGAACCATTATTCTTTGCTTCGTCCATAGCAATTCCTAAATCTTTTCTCATCCAATCAACTGCAAAACCAAAATCAAATTTACCTTGAATCATCGTTTTGTATCTATTTTCCATTTGCCAAGATTGAGCTGCACCTTTTGATATTACTTCAATAACATCCTCCATGTTTAATCCTGCATTTTGTCCAAATCGAATTCCTTCAGATAAACCCTGAACTAATCCAACAATACAAATTTGATTAACCATTTTAGCAAGCTGACCGCTTCCTGCAGGCCCCAATACTTTCATTTTTTTGCTATAGCATTTGATTATATCTTGAGCTTTTTCAAAATCTTTATCTTCTCCACCAATCATTACTGTTAACTGGCCATTTTCAGCTCCAGCTTGGCCACCAGAAACAGGCGCATCTAAAAAACCAAAACCTTTTTCTTTAGCAGCTATAAATAATTCGCGAGCAATCTTTGCTGATGCAGTAGTGTTATCAATAAATACCGCACCTTTTTTTACAGAGTGAAATGCTCCTTCAGATCCTAATGTTACTTCTTTTAAATCGTTATCATTACCAACGCAGCAAAATACAAAATCAGAATCTTTACTTGCTTCTTTGGGTGTTTTTGCAAATTTTCCACCAAATTCTTTAACCCATTTTTCAGCTTTTGTAGTTGTTCGGTTATAAACTGTAACGTCATGACCTGCCTTTGCTATGTGACGTGCCATTGGATAACCCATTACACCAAGACCTAAAAAAGTAACTTTAGCCATTTATGCTCCTATTAATCGTTTGTTAAATTAATCACTTATATATTGCTGTTAAATCTTTATAAAAACTTGATTTATTTAAGCTTTAAGACTAAAACGGTCAATTCAAATTATGGCACGAGTAACCGTAGAGGACTGTTTACAGCAAGTTGATAATCAATACGATTTAGTCATTTTGGCTAAAGAGAGAACTTTGCAATTGGGAGTGGGTGATGCTCCGCAAGTTCCAGTAGATAATGACAAACGAACAGTTTTAGCTTTAAGAGAAATCGCAGAAAAAAAAGTTTCAGTAAAAGATTTAGAAGAATCAACAATTGATCGTATGAGAGATCATCCAGACGATGCTGTTGAACAAGAAGATTTTGACAGTCCAGATGGAGATTCTTTTGAAGATTTGTATCAAGGAGAAGTTTCAAAATCAGGACAAGCAATACTTCCTTCTAAAAGGTCTAGAAAAATTCCAGAACCAAAAGCTGGAGCAGAAAATGAAGCCATCGATGCAGATGACGATGATCTTGATGATGATATAGCTTTAGAGGCAGCTCCTGAAAAAGAAGCTACGGAAGAAAAAGCTTAATTAAATCTTAATTTTAAAATCCTTTAAAATTTTTTTTCTGTGCTGATCAAGCTCAGGAATTTCACCGCGTGTTTTTGGATCTTTATAATTGGACATTTTAATTGGATTTCCAGCCATTTTAAATTTTCCAATCTTTTTATGATTTGAACTTACAATCATATTTCTAAATGTAATCTGGGGATTTTCTACAGCTTGCTTAATATTATAAATTGGGCCACACGGAATATTCATTTTCGTAAAAAGTTTAATCCAATTATGAGTTTCGTTCTTAATTAAATATTTTTCTAAGATAACTTTTAAATCTTCAGCATTTGCATTTCTAAGTTTATTACTTAAAAATCTTTTATCTTTAATATATTCTTTGCATTCCAAAGCGTTACAAAGATTTTCAAATAATTTATCATTACCAGCGGCGACAATAATAAAGCTGTCTTTTGTTTTGTAAGCTTCAAAGGGAGTTATCGAAGGGTGACGTGAACCCATAGGCTTTGGAATTTCACCACTACTAAAGTATCTAGCAATTGCATTTTCTAAAATTGCAATTTGGCAATCAAGCATAGACACATCAATCTTTGTGCCTTTACCAGTTTTTGCCCTATCAAATAAAGCTGCATTAATTCCAATTGTAGTAAAAAGTCCTGCAGTAATATCGCCAATAGATGTTCCAACTCTTGTTGGTTTTCCATCAGGCTGTCCTGTTACACTCATAAGACCACCCATTCCTTGAACAACCATATCGTAAGCAGGCAAACTTTTTAAAGGACCTGTTTGTCCAAATCCTGAAGCTGAAGCATAAATTAATCTTGGATATTTTTTCTTTAAAACATCCCATGCATATCCCCATTTATCTAATGTGCCGGGTCTAAAATTTTCAACTAACACATCAGCTTTTGATAATATTTTTTCAAATATTTTTTTATCTTCTTTATTCTTTAAATTTAGAGCAATACTTTCCTTACCTCTGTTAAGAGACATAAAATAAGCTGAATAATCTTTGATAAATGGACCAAAACTTCTGCTGTCATCTCCTGTTTCAGGAGCTTCTACTTTTATTACTCTGGCACCAAGGTCGGATAGAACCATAGTACAATAAGGACCAACCAAAACCCTTGTTAAATCTAGCACTATAATGCCTTTTAGTGGTCCTGAATTATTTTTCATCCAAAGAATATTACATTGACAAAGAACAACATTCAAATCAGAATAATTACTTAAATAAATCTAAGGGGGAGATCATGAAAATTAAACAATACTTAACAATAGTATTTAGTTTTTTATTTTTATTAACAGCAAATAATTCATTTGCACAAATAACATTAAAGGCATCACACCAATTTCCAGGAGGAAAAGGTGATGCAAGAGATGAAATGGTTCAAATTCTTGCAAAAGAAGTTGAAAAAGCAAATGTTGGAATTAAGATTCAAGTTTATCCAGGCCAATCACTTTATAAAGCCATGGAACAGTACAAGCCACTAATCGAAGGTCAATTAGATATAACTTCATTGCCTTTAGATTATGCTGCAGGTTTTCAACCAGCATATAGCGCTACATTAATGCCGGGATTAGTAAAAAATCATTCACACGCTGCGAGATTAAATGTTTCTCCATTCATGAAAGATATTAAAAAAATTATGAATGATGATGGAGCAATCGTATTAGCTGATGCTTGGCTTGCAGGTGCATTTGCCTCAAAAACTAAATGTATTACAAATCCAGAATCTGCAAAAGGACAAGTTACGAGAGCAGCTGGAAAAATGTTTGAAGCAATGTTAGTTGGAGCGGGTGCTTCAATTTCATCAATGGCAAGCTCTGAAGTATACCAAGGATTACAAGCCGGAGTTTTGACTGGAGTAAATACTAGTTCAGAAAGTTTTGTATCATTTAAATTGTTTGAACAAGTTAAGTGTATTACTCCTCCAGGAAAATTTGCTTTATGGTTTATGTATCAACCAGTTATTATGTCTAAAAAGTCATTTGATAAATTAAATGACAAACAAAAAGAAGCTATTCTTGCAGCAGGTAAAAAAGCAGAAGCTTACATGACAAAAGCAGCAGCTGGATTAGATACTAACATGGAAAAAGTATTTAAAGAAAAAGGTGTTCAAGTAGTACAGATGACCGAAGCTGATTATAAAGCTTGGTTAGCAATTGCTAAACAAACATCTTACAAACAGTTCGCAGAAAAAGTTAAAGATGGCGATAAATTAATCGCTAAAGCTTTAGCAGTAAAATAATTTATTTAAGCCGGTGGATTTAAAAATCCACCGGTTTTAGTTAAATGTTTACGTTTATTAAATTTATTCACTCCCTTTCAAAAATTTGTGGATTTATATCTACAGTATTAATTGCATCTGCAGTTTTAGTTACAACTCAGATGGTTATAGTTAGATATGCTTTTAAGATGTCGACTGTTTGGCAAACAGAGTACGTAATTTTTTCATTAGCAGCAGCAACTTTTATTGGAGCCCCTTATGTTTTAATGAAGAAAGGGCACGTAAATGTTGATCTTATTCCTTATTATTTAAATCAAAAAGGCAAAAACATTTTAGCAATTGTAGCTGCAATTTTAGCATTAACATTTTTATTAGTTCTTTTTTATTCAAGTGTTCAGTTAACAAATCATGCATGGGTTAAAAATATAAAAACACCAACAATTTGGAATTTTCCAATGTGGAAAGTTTATATATTTCTTCCTATTGGAATGGGAATAATGGTTCTTCAGTATTTAGCTGACATTCTTTCAATAATTTATAAATACGAAAACGCAGAAGGAAATTAAAATATTATGTCACCTTTAATGCTTTCAGTTTGGATTATGGTTGCAACTTTTGCAGTTCTCGCAACAGGAATACCTATAGCTTTTGGATTAGCCCTTGTTTCAACTGTTTTCTTTTTAGCAATAGAAGGTTTTGGAAGAGTTCCACTTGTTGCGGAACAATTTTTTAATGGATTACAAGATTTTGGAATTGTAACAATTCCTATGTTCTTGCTTATGGGAATAGCAGTTGCAGCCTCTCCTGCGGGAAAAGATTTATATTCAGCACTTGATCGTTGGCTAAATAAAGTTCCCGGAGGATTAGTTTTATCTAATCTCGGCGCTTGTTCAATTTTTGCAGCTCTGTGCGGATCATCTCCAGCAACATGCGCAGCAATTGGAAAAATGGGTATCCCCGAGATGAGAAAAAGAGGTTATTCAGCAGAACTTGCAGCAGGAACGATTTGTGCTGGTGGTACTTTAGGAATTTTAATTCCGCCTAGTATTACAATGATCATTTATGGAATTTCTACAGGAACATCCATTGGAAAATTATTTATTGCCGGAATTTTACCTGGAATTATGCTTACATCTTTATTTATGGGTTGGGCTTATATTTATGCAAGAATAAATCGAGAAGGTTCAGAAAAAGTTGAGGTTCATGAATACACTTGGAAAGAAAGATTTGAAATACTTCCTAAAATTATTCCTTTTGTTCTTCTAGTTGTTGGGGTTCTTTATGTTTTGTATGGAGGCATTGCCACACCTAATGAAGCATCTGCAGTTGGAGCATTGATTAGCATTATCTTAGTTGCTGTAGTTTATAAAATGTACAAAGTAAAAGATATTTGGGCAATTCTAACGGAGTCTATGTCGGAAAGCGTAATGCTTATGATGATTATTGCAGCATCATTTTTATTTAGTTTTGTTTTATCTAATCTTTACGTAACACAATCTTTAGCTAATGAGATGGTAGCTATAGCCTCTAATAAATGGCTACTGATGCTTTATATTAATATATTTTTATTGATCGCTGGATGTTTTTTACCACCAGTTGCGATCATTCTAATGACTGCTCCAATATTATATCCAATTATAACTGCCGCTGGATTTGACCCTATTTGGTTCGGCGTGATTATGACCATCAATATGGAAATTGGTCTAATAACGCCACCAGTTGGACTTAATTTATTTGTTATACAAGGAATTGCCCCAGACATATCTATTGGAAAAATATTAAAAGGATCTTTTCCTTTTGTATTGCTGATGATGCTACAAATAATTCTGCTTTGTATTTTTCCAGAAATTGCTACTTGGCTTCCTGAGGCTGTCATGAAATAAAAGTCCCATGTTGGGACTTAAAAAATTTTTAACCTTTGTTGCAGATAAGGGTAAAGGTTTTTTTAGTAATTTATTTACAAAAAGAAAAGATACAGCTTCCCATTTAACAGATTTATGCGAACAACTCATTTCAGAAGATGGGGTTGTTTCTGGAATAACCATCGCAAGAGAAATCTGGCAACTTTATGAAAAATCAACTTTAGAAGAAAAAGAAAAATTTTTTTTAGAAATTGATAAAAAATTTAAACCTAATTATTCAGTCATTAATAGAGCTTGTAGAGATTTTATTGATAACAGCAACGAGATAACTTTAGGAACTTTAAATCAAGCAACTGAAGGCAGAAGACAGGAATTAATTAGAAGATTAAATTTAGCCCCTAATGGTACGCAGTATTTAATTAGAATGCGGGAAGATTTAATTTATTTCATAAATAGACACGGAAATTTAAAAAGCCTAGATAAAGATTTTAGACATTTATTTAGATCTTGGTTTAATCCTGGATTTTTAAAATTAACTCGAATTAAAAAAGACACTGATCCTGATATTTTGCAAAAAATTATTAAGAACGAACGAGTTCATGAAATCAAAAGTATAGAAGCGCTTTATAGAAGATTAGAAAATGACAGATTGCTTTATGCATACTTTCACCCCATTCTTGATAAAGAGCCTTTAATATTCGTTCAGGTTGCCCTTACTAAAGGAGTTGGAAATTCAATACAGGCTTTTACAGAGGGAAGCATTAGCAATACAGATGATTATGATGCTGTAACTTTTTATTCCATCAGCAACTCTAATAAAGGTCTTCAAGGAATTACACTTGGAAATTTTTTAATTAAAAGAGTGGTATTTGAAATTCAACAAGAATTTCCTAAAGTTAAAAACTTTTACACATTGTCTCCAATACCAGGACTAGCAACTTGGTTTGTTAAACAATCAGAAGATAAGATTAAAAAAATATTAAAAAATTATGATAATAAACAATTAATGTTTTTAAAAGAGAAGGACGATATTACTTTTAATCAATATAAAATTGAACAGAACAAAGATGCTTTAAAAAAATTAGTTTATTATTATTTAACTGAAGAAAAAGATAATAAAAAACCTGCTAATGGAGTTGCTTATTTTCATTTAAATAATGGAGCGTCAATTTACGATATCGTTATTAATGGAAACTTATCTTTAAATGGTTACAAAGAATCCTTTGGAATAATGGTTAATTATTATTATGAACTTGAAAAAATAGTTAAAAACCATGAAGATTTTGTTAATAAGGGTAAGATTTCAATAATGGGTAATTTAAAAGAGTATGTCTAAAGTTAATAGAAAAGTTTCCGTAGCTCCGATGATGGACTGCACAGACAGGCATGATCGTTATTTTTTAAGATTAATAAGCAAAAACGTTATGCTTTATTCTGAAATGATTGCAACAGGGGCCATTCTTAAAGGTAAACAAAGAAATGTTTTAGAATTTAGCGAATTTGAAAAGCCAGTTGCTCTTCAATTAGGAGGATCATCAGCTAAAGAGTTAGCAGAGTCATCAAAAATCGCAGAAGATTATAATTATGATGAGATTAATTTAAATTTAGGCTGTCCAAGCAAAAAGGTTCAAAAGAATAAAATTGGAGCATGTTTAATTAAAGAACCAGATTTAGTTGCTGAATGTTTAAATAGCATGGTGAATGCAACAAAACTCCCCGTAACAGTTAAAACTAGAATAGGTTTTGATGATGTAGAAGATTTTGAATATTTAGATAAATTTGTAAAAAAAATTGCAAGCACAGGAGTTAAAACAATAATCTTACATGCAAGAAAAGCAATTCTTAAAGGGTTAAGTCCAAGAGATAATTTGAGAATACCAAAACTAAATTATGGAATTGTTAAACAAATTAAAGATAGTAATCCTAATTTGGAAATTATTATTAATGGTGGAATTACAAAAATAGAAGAAATAAAAGAACACTTAAACAATGTTGACGGTGTAATGATTGGTAGATCTATTTATCATTCTCCTTATTTTTTAGCGGAAATTGAAAAAGAAATATTTAATAACGATGATGTTCCAACACGTGAAGAAGTTGTTAAAAAAATTGTAGAATATTGTTTAGCTGAAGTTAAAAAAGGAACTCGTGTTAATCAGGTCATGAGACATACGGTTGGTTTGTTTCATGGAATTAGTGGAGCTAATTATTGGAAAAGATATTTAAGCAATAATATGTTAGTGCGTGATGCTGACGTTAACAAAGTAAACTATATGTTGGATATGGTGAAGCACAACTCAGTTAATATAGTTGAAAATAATTAATTTTTTTAAGTTTAAATAAATTTATAATGCTTTTTTTTAAAAGACTATTTTCAAGTAGTAATTTAGAATTAAAAGTTAATGATGGCGGTAGAGCGGCCGCTGGTTATAAAGGCCAAGCAGGAGACTGCGTAGTGAGATCTATTGCGATTGCAACAGGCATGCCTTACCAAAAAGTTTATGATGATTTATTTAAAGCTAATGAAGAATTTAGAAATACATCAAGAACTAAACTAGCTCGAAGTTTAAAGCAAAGAAACGACAGTCCAAGAACTGGAACTCATAGGGCGGTATTAAATAAATATTTAGAAAAATTAGGATGGAAATGGACACCCACTATGTTTGTAGGACAAGGCTGTAAGGTTCATTTAAAAAAAGAAGAACTGCCGATGGGCACATTAATCGTATCTTGCTCTAAACATCTAACGGTTGTTATTGATGGTGTTCTTAACGATGTTTTTGATTGTTCTAGAAATGGCACTCGTTGTGTTTATGGGTATTGGACTAAAGGTAACTAAATTTTTTGATCGTATTCGCCAATTTTTCCAGTCTTTTGTAGTAAATTATCTATAAAATCAAAGATCTTCTTCTTACGTTCATTTGATGTAGGGCTTTCAGTTACCACAACCAAAGAAGGTTTGTTAGACGAGGCTCTTATTAATCCCCACGATCCATCTTCTAGTGAAAAACGTACACCATTAATTGTTAAAATATCTGTAATAGCTTGATTGTCTATTTTGGTATTTTTTACTTTTAATATTTCAACTTGTTTAATTAAATCCTCAACTACTTGATATTTTTCCTCATCTTTGCAGAATGGAGCCATAGTAGGTGTTTGATAAGTCTTAGGTAAATCATTAATTATTTCATTCATTTTTTTACCTTGATCATTAAGCAAATGACAAACTTGTAGGGCAGAATTAATTCCATCATCATAACCATATCCTAGTGGTTTATTAAAAAAGAAGTGGCCGCTTTTTTCAAATCCAGCAAGTGCTTTAATCTGATTAACTTTTCTCTTAATATGAGAGTGTCCTGTTTTCCAATAGATAGTTTCGCAGTTATTTTCTTTTAGAATTTTATCTTTAGCAAATAAACCAGTAGATTTAACATCTACAATAAACTTAGATCCTTTATATTTTGGAGCAAGGTTTCGAGCTATTAAAAGTCCAATCTTATCTGAAAATATTTCTTCCCCCTTATTATCAATTACCCCAACTCTATCTCCATCTCCATCAAAACCAAAACCAACATCCGCATTACTATCTTTAACAGCTTTTGCAATTGCATGTAACATTTCTAAATCTTCAGGGTTAGGATTGTATTTTGGAAAAGTAAAATCTAAATTACAGTCTAGTTCTACAACTTCACAACCAATTCCTCTTAAGATTTGCGGAGCAAACACTCCAGCAGTTCCATTTCCACATGCGACTACTGCTTTAATTTTTTTTTGTATTTTATTTTTTGATATTAAATTATTAATATATATTTCTTTAAATCCTTTGATTTCTTTATAAGATCCTTTATCAAATTTAAATTTTTGATTTAGAACAATATCTTTAAGTTCATTCATTTCTTCAGGCGCATGAGTTAATCCTTTTTCAATTCCCATCTTAACTCCAGTCCAACCATTTTCATTATGACTAGCTGTAACCATAGCAACACCATCAGCATTTAGTTCAAATTGAGCAAAATAAACCATAGGTGAAAGAGACAGACCCACATCCTCAACTTGACAGCCAGCTAACATTAATCCTGCCGTAAGTGATTTTTTTATTTCTTCACTATAAGATCGATAATCGTGTCCAACAATTACTCTTGGGTTTTTTTTAGTTCTATTCGTGATTTGAGTTCCAAGACCGATTCCTAAATTTTTTATACCTTCCAGATTAATGTCTTTTGGGTACAACCATCTCGCGTCGTATTCTCTAAAACCATTTTTGTTTATGTTAATATCTTTAGAATTCATTGAAAAAATTAATTGTTATTTTTTAATGGTTTATCAAAATTAAATTTTTTTAATTGACTTTTTTATAATGTTCTATTAATGTTCTATTGAACTATACTTATTAATGGTATATTCATGATTTTGTAACACAACATGTAGTTGTTTTACTATCAAAATCTAATAAAATTAGAATTATGCATGATAATTTGGCTTTAGCCATTAAGAATCTCGTTTTGGACAATGGAATCAGCATTCCAACATCAACTCCTAAATCTAACGTTCAGGATCTAAAAAAACCAGATCTTTTTTCCTTAACTAAAGAAACAGAATTATTTCAAAACGAAAAAGGGATCACAATTAAAATTGATCGTTCAAGAGATTCAAAATTAACAAATTTTGGTAAAGCAACTCTAGACGACAGATATTTAGCTGATGGTGAATCTTACCAAGATTTATTTGCTAGAGTTGCAGCAAATTATTCAGATAACAATTTACATGCACAAAGAATTTATAACTACATTAGCAATCTCTGGTTTATGCCAGCAACACCAGTTTTATCAAACGCAGGAACTGATAGAGGACTTCCAATATCTTGTTTCTTAAATGAAGCTAATGATAGCTTGGATGGAATTTTAGATCTTTGGTCTGAAAACGTTTGGCTTGCAGCAAGAGGCGGAGGAATAGGAAGCTACTGGGGAAATTTAAGATCTATCGGCGAAAAAATTGGAAGAGTTGGAAAAACTTCTGGAATTATTCCATTCATTAAAGTGATGGATTCTTTAACGTTAGCTATTAGCCAAGGATCTTTACGAAGAGGATCTGCTGCTTGTTATTTACAAATCGACCATCCAGAGATTGAAGAATTTATTGAAATGAGAAGACCAACAGGAGGAGATCCAAATAGAAAAGCATTAAATCTTCACCACGGCGTTCTAGTGACAGATGCGTTTATGAGAGCTGTTGAGCTAGATGAGCAGTGGGCACTTAAGAGTCCTTATGACGGAGCAGTTCAAGCAACAATTTCTGCAAGAAATTTATGGATAAGACTTTTAACTGCAAGAGTTGAAACGGGTGAGCCTTATATTATTTTTATAGACACTGTTAACAGAATGATTCCGCAACATCATAAGCTTGCAGGATTAACTGTTAAAACTTCAAACTTATGTTCTGAAATTACTTTACCAACAGGAATTGATAAAAATGGAAAAGATAGAACAGCAGTTTGTTGTTTATCATCAATAAATTTAGAAACATACGAAGAGTGGAAAGACGACAAAAATTTTGTTGAAGATATTATGAGATTTTTAGATAATATTTTAAGTGAGTTTATAGAAAAAGCTCCAGACTCATTCAAAGATGCAAAATATTCAGCACATCGTGAAAGAAGTGTTGGCCTTGGTGTTATGGGATTTCATTCATTCCTACAAAAAAATTTAATTCCTTTCGAATCTGTGATGGCAAAAGTTTGGAATACAAAAATATTTAAATATATCGATCAAGAAGTTAATAAAGCTTCAAAAAAACTTGCTGAAGAAAGAGGACCGTGTCCTGATGCTAAAGATTATGGGATAATGGAGAGATTTTCTAATAAAACTGCAATAGCTCCTACAGCTTCAATTTCTATTATTTGTGGCGGTTCATCACCAGGAATTGAGCCTATTGCTGGAAATAGTTATACGCACAAAACATTGTCAGGTTCTTTTAATGTTAGAAATAAATTTTTAGAAGAAGTTCTTAACAAATACGGAAAAAATAATAATGAGACTTGGTCTTCTATTACTACAACTCAAGGTTCTGTTCAGCATTTAGACTTTTTAACTCAAGAAGAAAAAGATGTTTTTAAAACTGCATTTGAACTTGATCAACGTTGGTTAATTGATCTTTCAGCAGATAGAACTCCTTATATTTCGCAAGCTCAATCTTTAAATATATTTCTTCCAGCAGACGTTCATAAAAAAGATTTGCATCAAATCCACTTTCAGTCTTGGAAAAAAGGATTAAAGAGTCTTTACTACTGTAGATCGAAATCTATCCAGAGGGCAGAAGTTATAAGTAAAAGTTTTGTTGCAATCCCAGCAGAAAAAAATAAAAATGAGGAACCTAAAAATTACGAGGAATGTCTATCATGTCAGTAGCAGTTAAAATTCAAGAAAAAATTATTGATAAAAATTATTGCGATACACACGGACTGTTAAAAGATAATCCTGTTTATAAGCCTTTTAGATATCCATGGTGCTACGATGCGTGGTTAACTCAACAAAGAATTCATTGGTTACCAGAAGAGGTTCCATTATCAGAAGATATCAGAGACTGGCAAAAAAAATTAACACAAGGTGAAAAAAACTTACTTACACAAATTTTTAGATTTTTTACTCAAGCAGATGTTGAGGTAAACAATTGTTATCTTAGACATTATACAAGCGTATTTAAACCAACAGAAGTTTTAATGATGATGACTGCGTTTTCAGCAATGGAAACAATTCATATCGCTGCTTATTCTCATTTATTAGACACAATCGGAATGCCAGACTCTGAATATTCAGCATTTCTTAAATATAAAGAAATGAAAGATAAGTACGATTATATGAAAAATTTTAACACAAACAACAAACGTGAAATTGCTAAAACAGTAGCAGTATTCAGTGCCTTTACAGAAGGTCTTCAGTTGTTTGCTAGTTTTGCAATTCTACTTAATTTTCCTAGATTTAATAAAATGAAAGGCATGGGTCAAATTGTTACTTGGTCTGTAAGAGACGAAACTCTTCATTGTAATTCAATGATCAAAATTTTTAATACTTTTTGTGATGAAAACCCAGGATTGCTAGATGAGAGTTTAAAAAAAGAAATTTATGATGCCTGCAGAACAATCGTTCACCATGAAGATGCTTTTATCGATTTAGCATTTGAGATGGGTAACATCGAGGGATTAACCGCTCAGCAAGTTAAAGAATATATTAGATGGATTGCAAATCGTAGATTATCTCAATTGCGTTTAAATGAGATTTACGAAGTTAAAGAGAACCCGTTAACTTGGTTAGATGACATGTTAAATGGCGTTGAACACATGAATTTCTTTGAAGGTAGAGCAACAGAATACTCTAAAGCTTCTACAAAAGGTTCTTGGGTTGAAGCCTTTGAATTTACAAAATAATTTAAAATTATCTTTTATCTATCAATAGAACTTTTCGATGACCAGATCCTGTGTATTTTGAAAGGGGTCTAATTAATCTATTGTCTTTTAATTGTTCATTTACGTGAGCTGACCATCCTGTAATTCTTGACATTACAAAAATTGGAGTAAAAAAATTTACATCAAATCCCATTAAGTAATAAGTAGGACCAGATGGAAAATCTAAGTTCGGAAATATATTTTTTTCTTTAATCATTGTTTGTTCTAATATTTTAGAAATTTTAGGAAATTTTTCATTTTTATAAAACTCTGCTGTTTTGTAATAATATTTAGTCATTGTAGGCACTCTAGAATCTCCTTTTTTATAAACACGATGACCAAAACCGATAATTAAATCCTTATTTTTTATTTTATTTAGAATATATTTTTCAGCATTTTCAGGTTCCTTAATCTCAAGGAACATTTCCATTACAGCTTCATTTGCCCCGCCATGCAGTGGTCCTTTTAATGCACTAATTCCTCCAACGATTGCACTGTGTATATCAGCAAGAGTGCTTGCTATAACTCGTGATGTAAAAGTTGAAGCGTTAAAACTATGTTCAGCGTATAAAATTAAAGACACATCAAATGCTTTAACAACGTCTTTACTTGGCACTTTACCAAAACACATATGAAAAAAGTTTTCACTAAAGCTTAAATCTTTTTTTGGATCTATTATATCTAATCCTTTTCTACTCCTAAAGTTTGCTGCAACCGCTGTTGGCGTTTTTGCAAAAATTCTTATAAATTTTTTATAATTAGCTTCGATAGTATTTGTTGAGGCTTCAGAGTCTTCCAAACCTAAATGACTAACAGAAGTTCTAGTTGTATCCATAGGATGTGCATTTTTTGGATAGCTTTGAATAATTTTTTTTAAATTAGAGCTAATTTCTCTATTGTTTCTTTCTTCTTCTTGAAATTTAGCTAGTTGTGATTTGCTAGGAAGTTCACCATTTAATAACAGGTAAGCAACTTCCTCAAATACACATGCTTCAGCGAGATCTTGAACGGCATAACCTCTATAGGTTAAAGAATTGATATCTGGCATTACTTCTGAAACTTTAGTTTCATCAGCAATAACGCCAACTAGACCTTTCTTAATCTCTACTTCGGCCATTATTATTCATGTCCTTTTTTAGAAAAATTAAATATAGAACTGTCAAATTCAGCATATTTTTCATACTCAACTAACTCATATAATCTTTTTCTAGTCTGCATTTTATCGATTACATTATTTTGATGACCATCCTTGAATATTTGTCTTAATCCATCTTCAACATTTTTTAATGCTAATCTTTGCGTTGTTACTGGATAAATAACCAAATTATAACCAAGATTATCAAGTTCTTTAGCAGAAAGTAATTTTGACTTTCCAAATTCAGTCATGTTAGCAAGCAAATAAGCTTTTGTAGCTTTTCTCATTTTTTCAAATTCTTTTTCATCTTTTAAAGCCTCAGGAAAAATCATATCTGCGCCAGCATCAACATAAGCTTTTATTCTTGAAATTGTTTTATCTAAACCTTCAACAGCGTTAGCATCTGTTCTAGCTATAATTAAAAAGTTTTTATCTTTTCTAGCTTTGACTGCTGATTTAATTTTCTTAACCATCTCAGCTGTACTAACAACATCTTTATTGTCTAGGTGCCCGCATCTTTTAGGATTAACCTGATCTTCAATGTGACAACCAGAAATTCCAAAATTTTCAAACGTTTCAATCGTTCGCGCACAATTCATTGGTTCCCCAAACCCAGTATCTGCATCAACAATTGAAGGTAAATTTGTAACCCTTGCAATTTGTTCTGCTCTATAAGAAACTTCAGTTAAAGTTGTAAGTCCAATATCAGGAATTCCTAAATCATTAGCTATCACAGCGCCTGATATATAAACACCATCATAGCCAATTTCTTCAATTAATTTTGCAACTAGAGGATTGTAGGCTCCTGGAAAGCGAATAAGTTTTCCTGTTTTTAATTTTTTTTGTAAATCAGCTCTTTTTTCTGCAGGTGTTTTTTTTACAAAATACATAATTAATTTAAAAATTTCATTTTAGATAATATTTCATTCATTTCAGTAAAGTCATTAATAAAATGATTATGATAAATGCTATTTTGATCTTTTTCAGTATAACCGCCTTTTACTAGAATAAAATTTACCTTTGCTATTCTTGCTGTTTCAGCATCGGTTTCGCTATCGCCAACCATAATACTATCTTCTTTTTTAACATCTAAAATTTCTAGTATATTTGTTAGATGTCTTGGATCTGGTTTTTTATATTCAAAAGTATCAGCCCCTGCAATGTAATCAAAAAATTCAATAAGATTAATTTCTTTAAGAAGTTTTTTAGCTAAAGATTCCATTTTATTTGTACAAATAGCAAAATTAATTTTTTTAGATTTCCCCCAAGCAAGAAACTCATTAACTCCTTTAATGATTTGTGATTTTTTTGAAATATTTTCTCTGTAATAATTTATAAATTCATCAGTCATTTTTTTATGAATATTCTGATCGAATTTTTTATCTTCTTCTTTTAAGGAGCTCAAAATCATATTAGCAGCACCTCTGCCAGCTAAATGTCTTATGTCTGTAAGTGGTTTTTGGTGATAACCAAATTTTTGCATCACATAATTATGAGCATCCATTAAATCAGGAGCAGAATCTACAAGGGTTCCATCCAGATCAAAAACTATTGCTTTACTCATAAATTAATTGAAAAAAATTAGTAGTTAAAAGAAATAATTTGTGAGTTAAATTATTAAAATCATTACTATAGTAACAATGTTCAAATAGCAATAAGTCATAAACTTGAATTAAAGTTATTTATAAATTTCATTATGATTGAATCTGAAAAATTATTACAAAATAAAATTAAAAAAGCAGCAATTAAAAAAGGAGTTAAATTAATTTCTCCAGACTCAATTTATTTATCCTTAGATACAAAATTTGGAAAGAATGTTTTAATTGAACCTTACGTTGTCATTGGTAAGGGTGTTAAAATTGGTAATAATGTAAAAATTTTAAGTTTTTCTTATATAGAAAAAACAAAAATTGGGAACAATGTAACGATTGGACCATTTGCAAGATTAAGACCCGATACAGTTTTAGACGACAATTCTAAAATTGGAAATTTTGTTGAAATCAAAAAATCTAAAGTCGGAAAAAATTCTAAAGTTAATCACCTAAGTTATATTGGAGATTCTGTATTAGGAAAAAATGTCAATGTAGGCGCTGGAACAATTACTTGTAACTATGATGGTAAAAATAAATACAAAACTAAAATTCTAGATAATGCTTTTATTGGATCAAACAGTTCTTTAGTTGCCCCAGTTAAAATAGGAAAGAATACAGTAGTTGGTGCAGGCTCCACTATTACCAAAGATGTAAAAGACAACACTCTTGCATTAAGCAGAGTTTTTCAAAGGGAATTTAAAAAAAGAAAAAAATAAAAATAATCAATGTGCGGTATTATTGGAATTGCTAGTTATAAAGATATTTCTAAAGAAATTTTAGATTCATTAAAAAAACTTGAATATCGAGGTTATGACTCTGCTGGTATATCAACAATTAACAATGGAGAAATAGTTGAGAATAAATGTGCCGGTAAAGTTTCCGATTTAGAAAAATTAATTAAAAAAACTTCATTGTCCGGCAATATTGGAATTGGCCACGTTCGTTGGGCAACTCATGGCGCTCCAAACCAGGCAAATGCCCATCCACATTCTTCAGAAGAAGTATCGGTTGTGCATAATGGTATTATTGAAAATTCGGCAATTATTAAAAAAGAACTTATAGATAAAGGACATATTTTTAAATCTCAAACAGATACTGAAGTTGTAACTCATCTTATTACAGAGAATTTAAAAAAAATGAATTATTTAGAATCTGTATTTGAAACTTTAAAAAAATTAGAAGGAAGTTTTGCATTAGGAATTATTTTTAAAAAATTTAATAATTTAATTGTAGGCGCCAGAAGAGGAAGTCCACTTGCGGTTGGCTATACAGATAAAGAAAAATACATAGGTTCAGATTCTTATGCTTTAAATTCTATGACAAAAGAAGTCTCTTATCTTGATGATGGAGATGTGTGTGTTTTAACCAAAGATAAAATTGAATTTTTTGACAAAAATAAGAAAAAAATTGAAAAAAAAATACATAAATTAGCTAATGATGAAGCTGTTTATAGCAAAGGAAATTTTAAAGATTTTATGTCCAAAGAAATTTCTGAGCAACCAGAAGTTATCAAAAAATGTATTAATGAATATCTCGATAAAATAAGAAAAGAAATAAATATAGTTAATTTTCCAGTAGATCCAAAAAAAATTACAAAAGTTAATTTAATAGCTTGCGGAACAGCATATCATGCCTGCGCAGTTGGAAAATATTGGTTTGAAGAGTTCACTAATATAGACGTAAGCGTAGATGTTGCGTCTGAATTTAGATATAGAAATAATAAAATAAAAACAAACGAACTTTATATTTTTGTTTCTCAATCAGGAGAAACAGCAGATACGATTGCAGCTTTAGATTTTTGTAAGAAAAAAGGTGCAAAAACTTGCGCAATCATAAATGTTACTGAAAGTTCATTATCAAGACTGGCAGACTTAGTTTTACCAATTCATGTTGGACCAGAAGTTGGTGTTGCTTCAACAAAAGCTTTTACAGGACAGATTTTAGTTCTTTTGTTATTCATTTTAAAAATTGCAAGAAATAGAAATGAAATAAAAGAAGAAGAATATTTAAATATTATTAAAGATTTAGAAAATATTCATTCTAATGTTGCATTAATTTTAAATAATAAAAAAATTATTGAAGATTTAGCCGTTGATTTTATAGATATTAAAGGTTCGATGTTTTTAGGCCGAGGGCTTTCTTATCCAATTGCATTAGAAGGCGCTCTCAAATTTAAAGAACTTACTTATCTACATGCAGAAGGTTATCCAGCTGGAGAAATGAAACATGGTCCTTTAGCTTTAGTTGAAAATGGAATGCCAGTGATTGTTATTGCTCCAAAAGATCGATTTTATGAAAAAACAATTTCGAATATGCAGGAAGTTATTGCCCGTGGAGGAAAAATTTTATTAATTTCAGATCATGCAGATGAGGTTGCAACTAGTGAAAATATTTGGTCAGAAATTAGAATTCCAAAAATACATAAATTTCTTTCTCCTTTTTTAAGTAACATTCCTTTGCAATTACTTGCATATTATGTTGCTTTAAAAAAAGGTAACGACATAGATAAGCCAAGAAATTTAGCTAAATCTGTTACAGTCGAATAATTTATTCTTGTAGGCCTAGAACACCCTATATATACTGTAGGTTGAATATGAAAAATTGGAAACCAAATTCTTGGAGAGCTAAAACTGCAAAGCATTTACCCGTTTACGAAAACGAAGGTAAATTAAATGAAGCTTTGAGGGAAATTTCTAAATTTCCTCCACTTGTTTTTGCAGGGGAAACGCGCACACTTAAACAAACATTAGGTGAAGTGAGCGAAGGAAAAGCTTTTTTATTTCAAGGAGGAGATTGTGCTGAAAGTTTTGAAGAATTTCATCCAGACAATATTAGAGATTTATTTAAAGTTATTTTGCAGGTTTCTTTAATACTTACTGTTTCATCACATTTACCAATAGTAAAAATAGGAAGAGTTGCAGGTCAATTTTCTAAACCCAGAAGCTCCTCTACAGAAGTTATAAATGGGAAAGAACTCCCTAGTTACTTGGGAGATAATATTAATGGCATGAAATTTGATGAGCAATCTAGAAGGCCAGATCCTGCAAGATTATTAAAATCTTATTCACAATCTGCCTCAACATTAAATTTATTAAGAGCTTTTTCTCAAGGGGGGTTTGCAGATTTAAGCAAAGTTCACTTATGGAATATGGACTTCGTAAATAAAAGTGCTGATAAAAAATTTAAAGAGATTCAAAATAAAGTTATGGAAGCATTAAATTTTATGCATGCTTGCGGTATAACTATTGAACAAAATAGAAGATTAAGAACTGTTAATTTTTATACAAGCCATGAGGCTTTACATCTTCCATACGAAGAAGCAATGACTCGAGTAGACTCAACAACAGGCGAACATCATGATACTTCAGCACATTTTTTATGGATTGGAGATCGTACTAGACAAATAGATGGCGCTCACGTGGAGTTTTGCAAAGGAATTAAAAATCCAATAGGAATTAAGTGCGGGCCTAGTTTAGATCCAAAAGATTTGATTAAGTTAATAGAAGTATTAAATCCAGAAGATGAAGCTGGAAGAATAACTTTAATAGCTAGATTTGGTCATGATAAAGTTGAAAAGTTTTTACCAAAGCTTATTCAGGCTGTTAAAAAATCAAATAAAAAAGTAATCTGGTCATGTGACCCAATGCATGGCAATACTATTAAATCTACCACTGGATTTAAAACTAGACCATTCAAAGATATAATTTCAGAAGTTAAAAGTTTCTTCGATGTTCATCAAGGTGAAGGAACGTACGCCGGAGGACTTCATATTGAAATGACAGGAAAAAATGTTACAGAATGTATTGGGGGTGCACAAAATATTACTGATAAAGATTTATCAAGCAGATACCATACACATTGTGATCCTAGGTTGAATGCAAATCAAGCTATTGAGTTAGCCTTCCTTATTTCTGAAGAAATTAAAAAAAATTCAAAATACTCAATAAATTCCATTAGAAAAGCTTCTTAAAAATTATTTTTTAATAATTTTTTTGCTTCAAACTTAAAAAAAAGTAAAAATATTATGATGACAGCAGCAGATAGAATTCAATTTATTAAAAACTGGATTAAAAACTATTGTAATTCAATGGAAAAAAAACCTGACAGTTTAGTAGTCGGGGTTTCAGGAGGAATTGACTCAGCAGTAGTAAGTACTATTTCTGCAATGACAGGAATGAAAGTCAAAGCTTTGTCTATGCCTATTAGGCAATTAAAATTTCAAGATGATCTAAGCAGAGCTCATTTAAAATGGTTAAAGAGTAAATTTTCTAATGTAGATGAAGTAATTATTAATTTAGATGAAGTTTTTAATAGTTTTGAAAAATCATTAGGCCAATTTAATAATGAACATGCTTTTGCTAACTCCAAAGCAAGATTGCGTATGGCGACTCTTTATCAGGTAGCGGGTGCAAATAATGGAATTGTTGTTGGAACTGGAAATAAAGTAGAAGATTTTGGCGTTGGTTTTTATACAAAATATGGAGATGGTGGTGTTGATATTTCACCAATTGCAGATTGTTTAAAATCTCAAGTATGGGAGATGGGTAAAGAACTTAAAATATTAGAAGATATTATTAATGCAGCTCCTACAGATGGATTATGGGCCGATGGAAGAACTGATGAACGTCAATTAGGAATGTCCTATGATGATTTAGAAAAAGCTATGCTTAATTCAAAAGATAAAAATTATGAAAAATATTTAAAAATTAGAAAAAGAAATCTTCATAAAATGAACTTAATTCCAATTTGTAAATTTGAAAACAATGAATAGTTTAAAAATTTACAATACCTTAAGTAGAAAAAAAGAAGAATTTATCCCTTTGAATAAAAATTCAGTTGGAATGTATGTCTGCGGTCCAACAGTTTATGATGAGCCACATATTGGCAACGCTAGACCATTAATTATTTTTGATCTTGTATATAGAATTTTAATAAAAAATTTTGGAAAGAATAAAGTTAACTACGTTAGAAATATCACTGATATAGATGATAAAATCATACAAAGAGCTAATGAGTTAAAAATTGATATTAATGAGCTTACTAAAAACGTTACTGATATTTTTTTAGCAGATTGCAAATATTTAAATTGTTTAATTCCAAATAATCAGCCGAAAGCTACTGAAAATATAAAAGGTATGATTCAAATGATTGAAAATTTAATAGTTAAAAAATTTGCATATATCAAAGATGGCAATGTTTATTTCAATGTAAATAAATTTAAAGATTACGGAAAATTATCTAATAAGAACCCAAAAGAATTAATTTCTGGATCAAGAGTAGAAATTTCAGAATTAAAAAATAACCCTTTGGATTTTGTACTATGGAAACCCTCTAAAGACAAAGAACCCTTTTGGGAATCTCCCTGGGGAAAAGGAAGGCCTGGTTGGCATATAGAATGCTCTGTAATGTCAGAAAAGTTTTTAGGCAAAGAATTTGATTTACATTGTGGAGGTTTAGACCTCATTTTTCCTCATCATGAAAACGAGATAGCACAATCAATTTGTGCAAATGATTCTAGTATTTTTGCAAAGTATTGGATGCACAATGGTTATGTAACTGTTGATGGAAAAAAAATGTCAAAATCTGATGGAAATTTCATCACTATTAATAATTTAAAGAATAATATTAATGGCCAGGTCATTAGATTGTCTATTTTAGGCACTCACTATAGACAGCCCTTAGATTGGAATTTAAAAATTTTAGAAATAAATAAAAAAATATTAGAGAATTGGTATAGTTTATATTCTCCTAATGATGATGAAATTAGCAATGAACTCTTAAATATTTTATTAGACGATTTAAATACACCGAAATTTATAACAAGCATCCATAGTCTTTATAACAAAGCCAAAACTGGAGATGCTACTGCTAAAAAAGATTTAAATTCTGCACTTAAATTTCTTGGTCTATTTAATGAAAATCAAGAACAGTTTAATATTTTAAGAAAAAAATCAAAACTAGATGTAAGAGAGATTGAAAAGTTAATAGAGCAAAGAAATTTCGCTAGAAAAGATAAAGATTTTAAAAAAGCTGATATAATTAGATTGGATCTTGAAAAAAATGGAATTTTAATTGAAGATCTTAATGATAAGACTCATTGGAAACATAAATAATGAGTAAAGAAAAAATCTTTATATTTGATACTACCTTAAGAGATGGAGCTCAAACGCAGGGCGTAGATTTTTCTATGGATGAAAAAAATCGGATTGCTATTGCATTATCTAAATTAGGAGTTGATTATATTGAGGCAGGATGGCCAGGAGCAAATCCAACCGACACTAATTTTTTTAACAAACCTCCAAAACTATCGAATTCAACTTTAGTTGCTTTTGGAATGACAAAGAAATCTGGTAGAAGCGCGGAAAACGATCCAGGTCTCTCTGCTATTTTAAACTCTAATACCAAGTCTGTTTGTATTGTAGGAAAAACCTGGGACTTTCACGTAGATGTAGCTTTAGGAATTTCAAAGGATGAAAATTTAGAAAATATTATTGATACTACAAAGCATTTTGTAAAAAATAATAGAGAATATATGTTTGATGCTGAACATTTTTTTGATGGGTATAAAAATAATAAAGACTATGCACTTAAATGCATTCGTTCAGCTTATGATAATGGAGCTAGATGGGTTGTCCTATGCGATACCAATGGTGGAACATTACCATTTGAAATTGAAGAAATTGTAAGCGATGTTGCAAAAATTATTCCCGGAAAGAATTTAGGAATTCACACCCATAATGACACTGAAAATGCGGTAGCAAATACACTCGCTGCTATTAAGTCTGGAGCAAGGCAAGTTCAAGGAACGTTGAACGGCTTAGGTGAGAGATGTGGAAATGCAAATATTGTATCGATTATTCCAACTTTGTTATTTAAGAAATATTTTAAAGATAAATTTGATATCTCAGTGGAAGAAACAAAAATTAAATATTTAACTGAATGTTCTAGATTATTAGATGAAATATTAAACAGAAAGCCTAATAATCATGCAGCTTATGTTGGGGCTTCAGCTTTCTCACATAAGGGAGGACTTCATGTCTCTGCTGTTGAGAAAAATCCAAAAACTTATGAACACATTGTTCCAGAATCTGTTGGTAATAAAAGAAATATTGTTGTTTCCGATCAGTCAGGAAGATCAAATATTTTATCAAGATTAGAAAAGTTAAATATTAAAATTAATAAAGACGATCCAAAAGTTCAAAAATTATTAGAACAGGTTAAGGATAGAGAATTTATTGGATATGCTTATGACGGAGCTGATGCTTCATTTGAATTATTAACACGAAGATTATTAGGTGAAGTACCTAATTATTTAAATATTAAAAAATATGAAGTTAAAGTTAGCAGAAGTGATGACAATGATCTTGTTAATTCTTATGCAACAGTAGTTTTGCAGGTTGATAAAAAAGATATTATTTGCGAAGGCTCAGGTAATGGACCTGTAAACGCGATTGATAATGCAATTAGAGCTAATGTAAATAAAATTGGAAAATATAGTGAATATTTAAAAGATTTAAGATTATTAGATTATAAAGTTAGAATTTTAAATACTGGAACTAATGCTATTACCCGAGTATCAATTGAGAGCACGGATAATACAGGCGACGTGTGGTTTACTATTGGAGTTTCTCCAAATATAATTGAAGCTTCCTTTAGAGCGTTAATAGATAGCATTGATTACAAACTATATAAAGACAAGGCGCCTGCAAATTTTTAATGTTATTTAAAAATATTCATTTTATTTTAGTTAGACCTCAACTTGGAGAAAATATAGGAGCAGCAGCAAGATCATTAAAAAACTTTAATTTTGAAAATTTACGATTAGTATCCCCACGAGATAGCTGGCCAAACAAAAGTGCAGTATATACAGCTGTAGAAGCCAAAGATATTGTTCATAAAGCAAAATTATTTACAAATAATGATCAAGCAGTTTCTGATTTAGATTATATTTTTGCAACCACATCAAGAAGTAGATCGGTTAATAAAAAAATTATAGATTTAAATGAAGCTGTAAAAATTATAAAAAAACAAAGTATTCTTCATAAAAAAAGCGGAATTTTTTTTGGACCAGAAGCATCCGGATTGAGTAATGATGATCTTATTAATGCTAATTATTTAGTTAACATTCCAACAAGTAATAAATTTAAGTCATTAAATTTATCCCATGCAGTAACTATTTTTGCTTTTGAATTATTTATTTCTTCAAAAAAATTTGAACCTATTGTTAAGAATTTATACAGAAGTGAGGATGCAAAAAAGAAAGAAGTTAATGCTTTTTTAGATTTTTTAATATCTCATTTAGATAAGGTAGGTTTTTTGAAACCAGCGGAAAAAAAACAACAAATGATTAGAAGTGTTAAAAATATTTTTCATCGAAGTTCACTTTCTACGCAGGAAATAAGAACTTTATCAGGAGTTATTAGTTCTTTAATTAAATATAAAGAATGAGAGTAACATTGACTAAAAGAATGAGGGTTATTATAACAAGGCACTTTAAAATATGACAAAAAGAATTAATTCTACTCACAAAGTTGATAGACGACTTGGTGTAAACCTGTGGGGAAGACCAAAAAGTCCCTTCAACACTAGAGCATATCGTCCGGGTCAACATGGACAAAGAAATAAAGGCAAGCCTTCAGATTACAATATTCAATTACAAGCTAAGCAAAAATTAAAAAGTTACTATGGCAATATAAGCGAAAGACAATTTAGAAATCTTTTTAGAAAAGCTTATAAGAACAAAGGTGACACAGGAGAAAACTTAGTTGGTTTGTTAGAAAGAAGATTAGATGCAGTTATATATAGAGCCAAATTTGCAATCACCGTTTTTGCTGCAAGACAAATCATTAATCATGGAAAAGTAAAAGTGAATGGAAGAAAAGTAAATATTTCTAGTTACTTAGTTTCTGAAAATGATGAAATAGAAATTAAAGATTCATTTAAGCAATCAATTCCAATTATTGGAGCAACACAAAGCAAAGAAAGAGAAGTTCCGGAATATATTATTGCTGATCATAAAAAAATGACAGCAAAGTTTAACAAAGTTCCAAAATATGACCAGATTCCATATCCAGTACAAATGGAACCCAAATTAGTTGTTGAATATTATTCTAGATAATTTTTATTTAAGAATTTTTTGTAATTCACCCTTTTCGTACATTTCTTTAGCAATATCACAGCCACCAATAAATTCTCCTTTAACGTAAAGTTGAGGTACAGTGGGCCAATTACTAAAATCTTTAATTCCTTGTCTTATCTCAGGATCAGCTAAAACATCAACTCCAATAAATTTTACTTTAAGTTCTTTTAAAATATTACCAACAGTCATTGAAAATCCACATTGAGGCATTTCAGGAGTACCTTTCATGAATAAAACTACATTATTTTTGCTTATAATATCTTTTATCTTTTCATTAATATTTGTCATATTATTTCTCTTCCGTAGTTAGCGCTAAAGCGTGTAATTCATTCCCCATTTTTCCTTTGAGAGAAGCATATACCATTTGATGTTGTTGAACTCTAGTCTTACCTTTGAATTTTGAAGATTTAATCTTAGCAGCATAATGATTATCATCACCAGCTAAATCATTTATTTCAATATCTGCATCCGGAAATCCTTCTTTTAATAATTTATGAATTTCTTCTTGTTTAATAGCCATACTTAATTTTTGTTATAATTTTTAAACCAACTTTCATTTTTTGTCTTTAATTCTTTAACACTAATTTTTAAATCATTTTCTATTTCAAATATCTCACTTTGAGTTTTACCAATTATATCTATTTTAATATTTTTATCATTTGCAATTTTTTTTATTTTTTCTAAATTTTTCTCACTAATTTCAATTAAATATCTAGCCTGATCTTCTGAGAATAAATATTTGATTTTATCACTATTTGATCCAGAAACTTTAATTTTTGCACCAATATTAGATGCCATACACATTTCAGCTAATGTAACTATTATTCCACCGTGAGAAACGTCATGAACCGCTTGAACTAATTTTGTTTTGATCAGATCGGTAACAAAAAGACCATTTTTCTTCTCTTCTTTTAAATTAATTTGAGGAGGAGGGCCGTCTTTATCTCCAATAATATCATATATTAAAGCACTTTGACTTAAGTGCCCTGACGTTTCTCCGATAACAGCAATAATATTTTCTGTATTTTTAAAATTAAATGTCATCATGTTGTTAATATTTTTTAAAAGCCCAACACCCCCAATCGTTGGAGTTGGATAAATAGCAACACCATTTGTTTCATTATACAAAGATACATTTCCAGATATCACTGGGTAATTTAAAGCTTCGCAAGCCTCTTTCATTCCATTGATACTATCGACAAGCTGGCCCATAATTTCTTTTTTTTCAGGGTTCCCAAAATTTAAACAATTAGTAATGGCTATAGGTTGCGCTCCAACTGAAATTAAATTTCTCCAAGTTTCACATACAGCTTGCATCGCCCCGGACTTTGGATGGGCTTTACAATATCTGGGCACACAATCAACTGTAGCAGCGATACCTTTGTTTTTTCCATGATAACGAACAACAGCAGAGTCTCCACCTGGTTTTTGAATTGTATCTGTCATTACCATATGGTCGTACTGTTCCCATACCCATGATTTATTCGAATAATTATGATGTGATAAAATTTTAATTAAGGAATTTTTAATATCTAATTTCTCTATTTTAGAATCGTGATTAATTATTTTTGGGTAACTATAAGTTATAAAATCTCTTTTATATTTAGGCGCATTATCACCTAATGAATGAATTGGAATACTGCATACATTCTTTTTGTTAAATTCTAGTTCAAGTTTTTTTGAATTTGTTAATTGTCCTATAATTGCAAAATCTAATCCCCATTTTTCGAATATTTTTCTAGCTTCTTTTTCTTTACCTTTTTTTAAAACTATTAACATTCGCTCCTGACTTTCAGAGAGCATAATTTCATAAGGAGTCATATTGTTCTCTCTACAAGGAATTAAATTTAAATTTATTTTGATTCCAAGGTCACCTTTTGATGCCATTTCTATAGACGAAGAAGTAAGACCAGCTGCTCCCATATCTTGAATTGAAACTATCGATTTTTTTTGCATTAACTCTAAGCATGCTTCTAACAATAATTTTTCAGTAAAGGGATCGCCAACTTGAACGGTTGGTTTTTTTGATTCAGAATCATCATCAAATTCAGCCGATGCCATTGTTGCTCCATGGATTCCATCCCTGCCTGTTTTAGAACCAACATAAACAACAGGATTCCCAATGCCACTTGCTATTGAATAAAAAACTTTATTTTTTTTAGCAACGCCAATGTTCATTGCGTTGACTAAAATATTTCCATTATAACATTCATCAAATTCGGTCTCACCACCTACAGTTGGAACACCTATACAATTTCCATATCCACCAATCCCAGAAACAACTCCATTTAATAAATATTTTGTTTTTTCATGATTAGGTGAGCCAAATCTTATTGAATTTAGATTAGCAACAGGTCTTGCACCCATTGTAAAAACATCTCTTAATATTCCACCAACGCCGGTTGCAGCACCTTGATAGGGCTCAATATAAGAAGGGTGGTTGTGGCTTTCAATTTTAAAAATAACAACGTCGCCATCACCAAAATCAACAACTCCAGCATTTTCACCCGGCCCTTGAATTACATATTTATTTTTTGTGGGCAAAGTCTGAAGCCAAATTCTTGAGGATTTATATGAACAGTGTTCATTCCACATTGCTGAGAAAATACCGAGCTCTACTAAATTTGGGTTTCTACCCATTAATTTAATAATTTTATTATACTCTTCCGCTGTTAGACCGTGTTTTATTGCGAGTTCTTTACTAACTTTTTGCATAATTATTTTAAAGATTTGAAAATTATTGATCCATCCATACCACCCAAAAGCTCATCTGATGCTCTTTCAGGATGAGGCATTAGACCAAATACATTTCCTTTTTTATTTATAATTCCTGCAATATTTTTAATTGAACCATTGGGGTTAGATTGTTCATTAATATTTCCGGCGGTATCACAATACTGTAGTACAATTTGATTGTTATCTTCTAATTCATTAATTAGATCTTTGTTTGCAAAATAATTACCTTCATTATGAGCGATTGGAATTTCAAGAACAGAATTTCTGCTAGTTTTAGAAGTAAAATTTGTTTTATTGTTGGTTACTTTTACAGTTATATTTTTGCATATAAATTTAAGATTAATATTTCTTATTAAAACGCCAGGCAAAAGTTGAGATTCAACGAGAACTTGGAAACCATTGCAAATACCCATTACTAACCCACCTTTTTTTGAGTGAGCTGTAACTTCTTTCATAATTCTTGATTTAGAAGCAATGCTTCCGCATCTTAAATAGTCTCCATATGAAAATCCTCCTGGAAGAACAACAAGATCTGTTTTTGGAAGCTTGGCATCTGCATGCCATACCATTGAGGTTTTTATGCCAAATTTTTCAAGGGAAATTTTAACATCGCGATCACAATTAGAGCCAGGAAAAACAATGACACTGGCCTTCATTCTTTAATGGCTTTTACTGAATAGTCCTCAATCGTCAGATTTGCTAAAAGTTTTTCGCACATATCTTTAGCTTTGGAAAGAGCAACCTTTTCATCTTTTTCATTTACAATTATTTCAAATGTTTTTCCCTGTCTTAAACTTTCAATATTTTTAAAACCCATATTAGACAATGAGTTTTTAATTGCTGAACCCTGAGGATCCAAAACATCCTTTTTTAATGTAACAATGACTTGTAACTTCAAGTTTTTATTTTTTTTTTAACGCGGTTAAATTTTTTGATAAACCAGTCTTAATTTCTTTAATATTTGAACCTTCTGGCATGATTCCAAGTCTACGAGCAACCTCTTGATATGCCTCTATTAATCCACCAAGATCTCTTCTGAATCTGTCTTTGTCTAATTTTCTTTCATCTTTAACATCCCACAATCTACATGTGTCAGGACTAATTTCATCGGCTAAAAAAACTTCAACTTCATCGCCAATCCATTGGCGTCCAAATTCTAACTTAAAATCAACAAGTTTAATTCCAATTCCTCTGAACAATCCAACTAAAAAATCATTAATTCTTAAAGCCTGTTCAGAGATATGTATTAATTCACTTTGTGTTGCCCAGTTCAAAGCAAGAATATGCTCTTCATTAACCAATGGATCGCCAAGCTCATCATTTTTATAATAAAATTCTAAAATAGGTTTACTAAGATCTGTTCCTTCGGTAATTCCAAGTCTAGTTGAAAAAGTTCCAGCAGCGATATTTCTAACTACTACTTCAATTGGAATAATTTCTAGAGATTTAATAAGCTGTTCACGCATATTTAATCTTTTTATAAAATGCGTTTTAATTCCTATTTGGTTTAACTGTGATAATAAAAATTCAGAGATTCTGTTGTTTAAAACACCCTTGCCATCGATAATTGCTTTTTTTTTATTATTAAAGGCTGTTGCGTCATCTTTGAAATATTGAATTAAAGTTCCTTTTTCAGGACCCTCGTACAATATTTTAGCTTTACCTTCGTATATTTGTTTTCCTTTAGCCATTAGCTTTTAAATACTCTTCCGTAGATAGTATTAATGTATCTTAAATGAGAATTCATGTTGAATAGTTTTTTAAGATCGTCTGTGGATAATTTGGATTTAATTTGTTTGTCGTTGTTTAAATTATCAAAAAAACTTTCATTTGCAGACCATGTTTTCATAGCATTTTTTTGAACAACTTTATAAGCAAGTTCTCTCGTCATTCCTTTTTGAGTTAATTTTAACAGAACATTTTGAGAAAAAATTAGACCATTAAATTTTTCTAAATTTTTTTGCATATTTTTTGGATAAACAACTAAATTTTTAATCACGTTAGCAAGTCTTGTTAAAACAAAATCTAATGTAACCGTTGCATCTGGTCCGATATTTCTCTCAACGCTTGAATGACTAATATCTCTCTCGTGCCACAAAACGACATTTTCTAAAGCTGGGTATGCATAACTTCTAATTAATCTCGCAAGTCCCGTAATGTTTTCAGACAAAACTGGGTTTCTTTTATGAGGCATTGCTGAAGAACCTTTTTGTCCAGCTGAAAAAAATTCTTCAACTTCTAAAACTTCAGTTCTTTGTAGGTGTCTTATTTCAGTAGCCAATCTTTCAGCAGAAGATGCTATTATTGCAAGTATACTAAAGAAATAGGCGTGACGATCTCTTGGAATTACTTGTGTTGAAATTGGCTCTACTTTGAATTTTAATTTTTTTGCAACATACTGTTCAATTCCTGGATTGATATGAGCAAAAGTTCCAACAGCTCCAGAGATTGCGCAAGTTGATATTTCATTGATTGCTTGCTCCATTCTTTTTTTATTTCTTTTAAATTCTGCATAATAAGTAAGAAGTTTTAATCCAAAAGTTACAGGCTCTGCATGAATGCCATGACTTCTACCAACACAAACTGTTTTTTTATATTTTATTGATTTTGTTTTTAAAATTTTTAAAAGATCTTCTAAGTCTTTTAAAATAATTTTTCCTGATTGATAAAGTTGAATATTAAAACAAGTATCAAGCACATCAGAAGATGTCATTCCTTGATGTAAGAATTTTGCTTTTTGACCAACCTTTTCTGTTATTGATGTAAGAAAAGCAATAACATCATGTTTTACTTTTTTTTCAATTTGATCAATTCTATTAGGATTAATTTTCGCTTTTCTTCTTATTTCTTTAGCAATGCCTTTTGGAATAATTTTAAAATTTTCCATTGCTTCCGCTGCGTAGATTTCTATATCTAGCCAGATTTTATATTTATTTTCGGGTTGCCAAATTTTTGCAATTTGTTCGCGTGAATATCTTGAGATCATTTGGATACGTTATAATTCATTAACACTATTTTATTATAAAGTAAAAATTACGTATCCATTATCAACTATACCAACTGTGTGTTCAAATTGTGCTGATAAGGATTTATCTTTTGTAACTGCAGTCCAACCATCTTGTAATACTTTAGTATGATATTCTCCTAGATTAATCATTGGCTCAATTGTAAAAACCATGCCTTTTTTTAACTTCATTCCTTCGCCTTTTTTTCCATAATGTAAAATATTAGGCTCTTCATGAAATGTTTTGCCAATTCCATGCCCACAAAAATCTCGAACAACGGAACAACCATGTGATTCAGCATAAGATTGAATAGCAAATCCAATATCGCCTAAAGTAATTCCTGGTTTTAAAATTTTAATACCTTCCATCATACTTTCGTAAGTGACCTTAAGAAGTTTTTCTGCTTTCACGGAGATACTACCAACAGAAAATGTTTTGCTAGTATCACCATAGTAGCCATCTAATATTGAAGTGATATCAACATTAACAATATCCCCTTCGTTTAAAACTTTATCCCCTGGAATACCGTGGCAAACCACATGATTAATAGAGGTGCAGATTGATTTTGTATAACCTCTGTAGAATAAGGGAGCAGAAAATGCCCCATGATCATTTAGATATTTATTTGCAGCTTGATCAATAAAATCTGTTTTAACACCTGGCTTAATAAGTTTTTCTATATATTCCAAAGTTCTTGCCGCAAGCTCACCAGATTTTTTTAAACCATTAAAATCGACTTCATTATATATTTTAACAGAAGAAAATTCCTCTTTTTCTACTTTCATTAATATTTAATTTCTATTTTTTTGTTAAGAATTATTTCTTTATCAGTTACTTTACTTGAATAGCATAAAAATTTAACGCCTTTTTTTTTAGCTTTTATAAAATTTTCATAGTATTTTTTATCAATATCTTTTGATATTTTAAAAAAATTGCAATCTTCCCTTTATATTAGAAATATCAAATAAGCCTGATATTTTTTTTCTTTAGCGTTAATAAGCTCTAATAAATGCTTTTGTCCTCTAGTAGTTGGAGCATCAGGAAATTCTGCGTAATCTATTTCTCTTTTTAATGTAACGTTTTTAACTTCTACAAAAGCTTGCTCGTTTTTATTAGAAATTAAAAAATCAAATCGAGTGTTATCATTGAATTTTACTTCTCTTTTAACTTGATCAAATTTTTCAAGTTCTTTTATTTTTTTATTAATCAACGCTTCTTCTACAATCCTGTTTGTTAAGTGAGTATTAACACCAACTTTCTCTTTATTGTGCTCTAAGATTTCTAAAGTATATTTTAATTTTCTTTCTGTATTTTTTGATTCAGAAATCCATGCATATTCACCTTCATTAAGAAGTCCCATCATTGATCCGGAATTTGGGCAGTGTGCTGTGAGAATTTCATCATTTAACATCACATCTACAAAGAATCTTTTGTATCTTTTTATGAATTTTGTTTTAATTAGATGAGTGTCAAATTTCATTAAAAGTATTAATATCATTTAGATGCTTACACGAAATAAAAAAAAAAGAATTTTCGCAGCTATTTTAATAATTGGGGATGAAATCTTATCCGGCAGAACTCAAGACACCAACACATCCTTTCTTGCTAAATGGTTAAATGAAAGAGGCGTCCAGTTAAAAGAAGTCAGAATTATTCCTGATAAACTTGATACAATTATATCTTCAGTGAATTTGTTAAGGAAAAAATATGATTATTTATTTACAACTGGAGGAATCGGACCAACTCATGATGATATTACGGCCTTTGCAATTTCAAAAGCATTTAAAAGAAAATATGAATATAACAAAGAAGCTTATCAAATTTTAGAGAGACACTATAAAGATTCCTATTTTAACGAAGCAAGAAAGAAAATGGCAAAGATGCCAAGAGGCGCTGGATTAATTTATAATCCTTCAAGTTCAGCGCCTGGTTTTTACGTAAAAAATGTTTTTACACTACCAGGTGTTCCCGCAATCCTGCAGTCAATGATGTCATTTATAGAAAAATTAATAATTAGGGGTGAGAAAGTTTATAGCGTAACTGTGCAAGTAAATTTACCTGAAAGCAAAATAGGAAAAGACCTAGGAAAACTGCAAAAGAAATTTAAAAATTTAAGTCTTGGCAGTTACCCTTTCTTTCAATCAGGAAAAATAGGCACTGCTCTTGTTATAAGAGGTTATTCTGAAAAAAAAATACAACAGTGCAAAATTATTCTAGATAAAATTTTAAAGAAAATTAAAAAATCTTAATGGATAAAGATCGCGAGTTATCCAAATTAAAAAACACAATGTTAAAATTCAATAAAAATTTTCCTGGAAAAAATTTAGTTTTTTCAGACGGCAATAAAGACGCAAAAGTTATGATAGTAGGCGAGGCTCCTGGCAGAACTGAAGATAAGTTGCAAAAACCTTTTGTGGGCAGAGCAGGCAAACTCTTGGACGGTCTTTTGGAATCTATTAATCTCAATAGATCAAAAGTTTATATCACGAATGTAGTAAATTATAGACCCGATAAGAATAGAAAGCCTACAACTGAAGAAATAAATGAATTTAAAAAACTTCTTTTCAAACACATAGAGATTATAAGTCCCAAATGCATATTATTACTTGGTGCTACAGCGGCATTAGCAGTTTTAAATCATATTGGTCCATTAAGCGTAGTAAGAGGTAAATGGAAAAATATAAAAATTATTAATTCCTATTTTGATATTTTAACTACTTTTCATCCTGCATTTTTATTAAGACAACCCGCGCAAAAAAAATCCACATTGGAAGATTTACTTGAGTTTAAAAGAAAATTAAGCAGTTAAGTTATTTATTTCTACTTAACAAGCCCATGTAATTTCATTATAAGCATTACAACACTAAAGCCCTCGTGGTGGAATTGGTAGACACAAAGGACTTAAAATCCTTGCCCTTTTTGGGAGTGCCGGTTCAAGTCCGGCCGAGGGCACCACAATTATGAGAATATTATTTATTCTTTTGTTATTAGTATCTTGCTCTAAAGATGTAAAAGTTCCATTTATTAGCAAAGATCCGGCAAAACCAATTAATGTTATAATTGAGAATGAGTTTGATATTACGTATTCTTTATTAACATTAGCAAGACAAAATGATGTTTGTCAGATGACATTAGAAATTAAAAACATTTCTAAAGAAGAAAAACGAAATTCATTATCAATAGAAGCTTATTCTTTTGCAGATAAAAAATACGAAGCTTTTGTTGTTGAAAAAAGATCAAAACCTAATGAGATTATAAAGTCTACTGTTCAATTTAATGGAATTAATTGTGGAGATCTTAGAAAAATAAATTTCTATAAATAATATTATAAGTCTATATTTTTAACTTTTGGTGCGTTCTCTTCTATGAATTTTAGTCTTAAATCCGCATTTTTACCCATAATATTTGAAATTAATTTATTTGTTTTTTTATAATCGCTTGTTGGAACAGTTACTCTAATTAAAGACCTGGTGTTAATATCCATTGTTGTTTCTTTTAATTGTTGAGCCATCATTTCACCCAATCCTTTAAATCTACTTATTTCGATTTTAGATCCTTTTTTTAGGTTCTTTAATAATTTATCTTTTTCAATATCGTTTCGTACATAAAAAATTTGGTTTGATATAGTAAGTTTATAAAGTGGTGGAACCGCAAGATACAGGTGTCCATTTTTAATTAAATTTGGCATTTCGAAAAAAAAGAAAGTTAAAAGTAAGCTCGCTATGTGATCGCCATCAACATCAGCATCAGTCATAATAATTACTTTTTCATATCTCAAATCTTTATCGGTATACTTCTCTCTTCTTTGACAACCAAGCGCCTGAAGTAAATTTGATATTTCGGTGTTAGCTAATATTTTTGCAGTATTAGAGTTTTTGACATTTAATATTTTTCCTCTTAAAGGAAGAATAGCTTGAAAATTACGATCTCGAGCTTGCTTTGCAGAACCTCCAGCAGAATCTCCTTCAACTATAAACAATTCAGTACCTTCGACTTTTGAACTAGTGCAGTCTGCAAGTTTTCCAGGCAAACGTATTTTTCTTGTCGCACTTTGTCTACCAACATCAAGATTTTGATCTAGTAGATTTCTTTCTCTTATTTTTCCCTCAATAAAAGTGAGAATAGAATTTGATGCTTTAGGATGCTGATTAAACCAATCTTCAACTGATTTTGCTATAGAAGCGTCACAATATTTTTGAATATAAGCAGACGATAATCTTGATTTAGTTTGTCCTTCAAATTCTGGATTATTAATAAAAACTGAGACAATATAACTTGCATTCGATAGTATTTCATCAGCGCTTGCGCTTGCTACTAATTTGTTATTTTTAAATTTTGCAATTTTTCTTATAGATTTTGCAATACCAGATCTAAAACCTTGTTCGTGAGTTCCGCCGTTAGTAGTTAGTACTGAGTTACAAAAAGAAATTTTAAATTCAGAAATTTCATTATGCCACTGAATTGCAAATTCAAATTTTCCCTTATTGTCATCAAAATTATTTTTATGATGACATGTTTTGTCATTTATTTTAGTAAAATTTTTAGTCTCACTATCTAGATACTCAACAATACCGTCAGGAAAAAAAAGTTTTGCATTATTTGGAGTATCGTCTTTTCTATTTATTAAAGTTCTGTCGCATTCCCAATGTATTGTAATGCCTTTAACTAAATAAGCCTTACTTTTACAAAGATTGTACACTCTATTTGGAACAAAACTTAGTTCTTTACCAAAAATTTCTTTGTCAGGAGCGAATGTAACTTGAGTTCCATTTTTAATCTTAGATTTCCCTTTTTTAGTTAATTTATTTAAAGGTTTTCCTTTTGAATAATTTTGTTCAAAAATAGTAGAGTTTTTAAAGACTTCTATCTTTAACTTTTCAGACAAAGCATTCACAACTGAAAGACCAACACCATGCAATCCAGCAGAAGTAGAATAGGTTCCTTCTTTAAATTTTCCACCCGAATGTAATGTTGTCATTACTATTTCAAGTGCAGTTTTATTTTTCTTTGGATGTTTATCTAAAGGAATTCCTCTTCCGTCATCAGTTACCGTTAATGATTTATCTTTATTTAATTTTACGTAAATATTTTTTGCATGACCTGCAGTAACTTCATCCATAGAGTTATCAATGATTTCTGTTGCAAGGTGATGAAACGCAGTCTCGTCTGTACCGCCAATGTACATTCCAGGTCTTTTTCTAACAGGTTCTAGACCCTCTAGAATTTCAATATCTTTAGCGGAATAATTATTATTTTTTACCACACGCTCAGCATTAGATTAATTTGCGTAAAAATACAGACGTAAATTTTATTTTAGGGAAAAAAACCCCGTATTTTTTAGATACGGGGTTTTAGATTTTAAAATATTGTAATTAGCAGCTGTAATACATTTGGTATTCAACTGGATGAGGAGTGTGTTCCACGTTGTATACTTCTGTCATCTTTAACTCGATGTAAGCATCAATCTGATCATCAGTGAACACTCCGCCAGAAGTTAAAAAGCTTCTGTCTTTATCTAGATTTTCTAAAGCTTCTCTCAAAGAACCACAAACTTGGGGAACCCCTTTAAGTTCTTCAGCTGATAAAGAATATAAATCTTTATCAAATGGTTTTCCCGGATCAATTTTATTTTTAATTCCATCAATACCAGCCATTAACATAGAAGCAAAAGTTAAGTACGGATTTCCAGCGGCATCTGGAAATCTAACTTCAACTCTTTTCCCTTTTGGATTTGAGCTAAAAGGTATTCTGCAGCTTGCAGATCTATTTCTTGCAGAGTAAGCAAGAATAACTGGAGCTTCAAATCCAGGAATTAATCTTTTGTAGCTGTTAGTAGTTGAATTAGTAAAAGCATTTAAAGCTTTTGCGTGTTTAATAATTCCACCTATATAATAAAGACACTCTTGAGAAAGTCCTGCATACTTATCTCCAGCGAAAAGTGGCTTACCAGCTTTCCAAATAGATTGGTGACAATGCATACCTGATCCATTATCTCCTTTAATTGGTTTTGCCATAAATGTTGCAGTTTTTCCAAATGAATGAGCAACCATTTGAACTGCATATTTATAAATTTGCATATTGTCAGCGTTGCGTACCATTGTATCAAACATTGTACCTAACTCATGCTGAGAAGGAGCAACTTCATGGTGATGCTTCTCAACTTTTACTCCCATATCTTTCATTGCTTTTAATGCTTCTGCTCTTAAATCCTGACAGCTATCAACTGGAGGCACTGGGAAATAACCACCTTTAACAACTGGTCTATGACCCATGTTTCCGTTTGGATATTCTTTATCTCCATTGTAAGGACCTTCGTTACTGTCAACTTGGAAAGATACTTTTTGCATAGTGTTAGAAATTTTAACATCATCAAATATAAAAAATTCTGGCTCAGGTCCAAAATAGATTGTATCGCCAATTCCAGTAGTTTTTAAATATGCTTCTGCTTTTTTTGCAATAGATCTAGGATCTCTCTCGTAGTAATCCTTTTTTATAGGATCCATAATATCACAGAATAAAACTAGAGTGTTGTGTGAAGTGAAAGGGTCAACAAATGTTCTAGATAAGTCTGGTTTTAAAATCATGTCAGATTCATTGATTGCCTTCCATCCAGCAATAGATGAACCATCAAAGAAAGTTCCCTCATTTAAAAAATCTTCATCAATAGTTGTTAAATCCTGAGTCATATGCTGAAGCTTTCCTCTAGGATCAGTAAATCTTAAATCTACAAACTCTATTTCTTTTTCTTTAATTAATTTTAGTATGTCTGATGCAGCACTCATTAATTTCTCCCTTTATTAATTATTAATTTTGATTTTAATTTTTTATTGTAGATGTACTATAATTATAAGCAATAAATTCCATTGTTTTTTAGTTATGTCAGGTATGCATAAAAGTGTGAGTATAAATTAAACTATAGATTGTTTTTTTAGAAATGATTTTTAATTCATCAGAAATTAAAGCTATTGAACAAAAAGAATTTAAATTGAGAAAAAACTCTTTTTCTTTAATGCAATCAGCAGGAGAAAAAAGTGCAGATTATATATCAAGCAATATTTCAAAAAATAAAGAGCTTTTAGTTAGAAGATATAATTAAAAATTTAGCAAAAGCACTAGAATGGTTAACAAAAAAATATAATTAATTTTATTTGATTTTTGAAGGCACAACTTTGTTATTTTCATATTTTGGTGGAGTATAATTTAGGCCCTTAGGCTGTGTGCTTGTAAATCTAAAATATATTAAAGAACAAATTAAAAGAACAAGACTTATTAATGATAAAGTTATTAAAGGAAATTTCTTGTCAACTTTTTTAGTTAAACGAACTAACAAATAATAAATTACAAAAGGAAGAACGATAGCAGTGATAATTATTATATAACGCATCATTTTAATTCTTTTCTTGCCTCTAAAAGCCAGATTTTTATTTCTTTCATATTTAATAAAGTATTTAGATATTTTTCCAATACGAATGATAATTTTATATTGTAAATTTTAAATCTAAACATTACAGGCGCGTACAT
>OFQN01000014.1_pt1 | contig 37229 bp, 39 predicted proteins | sample 1542801 | NCBI WGS metagenome assembly OFQN01 (sample SAMN05442515, study PRJEB24371) | freshwater metagenome | isolation source: Freshwater Lake | place: Canada: Niagara | collected 2012-08-09
GTAGCTTGCATACAAATCCAGGAGGGCGTGTATTCGATTTATCGCTGGGACGATCAAATCTGTGAAGAAACGGAAGTTCTTTTAAGTGCCAAGACAAGCGAGACAAGTTGGCCAGAATTAGAAAGTTACATTGTGGAGCACCACCCATACGACCTTCCAGAGATAATTGCCTTAAGTCCAAGCCAGTACTCACAAGCGTATGGTGCTTGGGTGTCTAAGGAGCTTAAGTGAGCCTAATCAAAAGAATTTTTCTGAGTATTTGTATTCCGATCATTGGCATTGGGCTTTTGATCAGCACTCTTTCTGCTAAAGAGTTCTTGCCGCCCGAACAGGCATTTGTGGTTGAGGCAACATGGGCAGCCGATGCGACTGAGTTGTTGATTGATTATCGTCCTGTTAAGGGCTATTACATCTATCAAGAGTCCCTTCAATATCGACTTTTTATCGATGATCGACAAATTAATACAAAGAATATTCAGTTACCCCGTGGTATTGAGAAGTTTGATGAGACCTTTGGTAAAAAAATGGAGATTTATCCAAACCCATTTTCAGTCACAATCCCTTTTTTACAAAAGGCCGAACAAGGTATTCGTTTAGAACTTGATTTACAGGGATGCGCTGATGGGGGTATTTGCTATCCACCGATGACCTACCAATATTTCCTTGCCGCTCCAGGGGTAAAGGTAGCGCCGATACCTGATACGGATTTAAGACCAAGTTCAGGGAGTGTAAATACCCAGAGTATGAGTTTGGCTGGGCTTTGGAGTGGGCGAGATGACATTAGTTCAATTAAGTCGTATTTAGAAAATGCGGATTTAGCTTATTTACTTCTAGGCTTTTTACTTTTAGGAGTAGCGCTGGCATTTACTCCATGTGTGTTACCCATGCTGCCTATCTTAAGTAGCATCGTCTTGGGTAAACAGGGCGATCTACCGATTGGCAAAGTTCGCTCGGCATATTTAGCCTTGGCATATATCCTTGGGATGGCTTTACTGTATGCCTTAGCAGGTATATTGACTGCAGCCTTAGGGAGTGGAGTGCAGCGGGCGCTTCAGAGTCCAATTGCGTTAATGATTTTTTCAGGGCTTTTGCTTTTTTTGGCTGGAAGCTTATTTGGTTTTTATGAACTGAGGATGCCGCAAGCTTGGCAAAATAAAGTAGACCAAATGGCCGGCAGACAGAAGGGCGGCAGTCTTTTTGGAGCATTTGCGCTGGGTGCAATTTCAACCTTGGTGGCAAGCCCATGCATTACCGCCCCACTGGCAAGCGTTTTGGGTTTTGTGGCACAAACCGGTTCCATGATGCTGGGCGGAGCATTATTATTTGTAATGGCACTGGGTATGGGCTTACCGCTATTGCTCATTGCTCTTGGGGCTAGAAGCGTTATTCCTAGCGCTGGAGCATGGATGGTGTGGTTACAACGAGCCCTTGGAGTGATGCTTGTATTGTTGGCAATATGGATCGTATGGCCAGCTTTTTCTATGCTTCGTGGTGAGACTGACCCACAAAATAGTAGTCGCTTAGAAAAACGAATTTCTCCAAATCTAGTCTTTCAGGTAGTGCGCTCCCCCGAAGAACTACAAATCATCTTACAAAAAGCACAAGAGAATAAAAAGTTAGTCTTGTTAGACTTCTATGCGGATTGGTGTATCAGCTGTAAAGAAATGGAAGCCATTACCTTTACAAACCCTGAAGTTGCAAAAGAGATGAGTCGTTTTGTATTAGTTCAGGTCGATGTCACTGTGAATAATTCGTCCACTCAAGCCCTATTAAAACAATATGGTCTTTTTGGCCCACCAGCAATTCTTTTATTTAATGGTTTGGGTGATGAACAAAAAGGATTGCGGGTCGTTGGGTTTATGCCGCCAGGACGTTTTAGCCAACGTTTGCAAGAACTCAATACGAAATAGCTCGCAGAGCTGTTGATTATTTCTTTAAGAGACGGCTTGCTTCGAGAGTAAAATAACTGAGGATACCATCGGCACCAGCGCGTTTAAATCCAATCAGAGATTCCATCATGACGGCATCGTGATCTAACCAACCATGATTGGCAGCCGCTTTTAGCATCGCGTATTCACCGCTTACTTGGTATACATAGGTGGGGTAGCCAAATACTTCTTTAATGCGATGGACGATATCCAAATAAGGCATACCTGGTTTAATCATGACCATATCGGCGCCTTCGCTAATATCAAGACCGACTTCACGAATGGCCTCATCACCATTGGCCGGATCCATCTGGTAATTCTTTTTATCCGCTTTACCTAAATTAGCAGCAGAGCCGACCGCATCCCGAAAAGGACCATAGAATGCAGACGCATATTTAGCAGAGTAAGCCATGATGCGCGTATGAATGAACCGATTGCTCTCAAGTGCAGTACGAATCTGTCCAATACGCCCATCCATCATGTCGGAGGGGGCCACAATATCGACGCCTGCATGTGCATGACATAAAGCTTGCTTGACCAAAATAGCAACAGTTTCATCATTAATGATGCGATGATTTTCATCCAAGATCCCATCTTGCCCATGACTTGTATAAGGGTCTAATGCCACATCGGTCATGATCCCAAGATTAGGAAAGCGTTTTTTAAGTTCAGTAACCGCGGTGGGCACTAAGCCGTTAGGATTAAAAGCTTCAGCACCATCAATGGTTTTAAGGGAGGCATCAATCACCGGAAATAAGGCCATGACCGGGACTCCTAGAGCGACACACTCCTCGGCAACTGAAAACAAACGATCGAGTGACATTCGTTCAATACCAGGCATTGAGGCAACGGTTTGCGTTTGGTTCTTACCGGGTAGCAGGAAGACTGGATAGATAAGGTCGTCTGGGCTAAGGCGATTTTCTTGAAATAAACGACGCGACCAATCGTCACGACGCATCCGACGAGGTCTATAGGCGGGGTATTGAGACATGATTAGTGTTCGTAAAGAAGAAATAGACTAATTAGGGGTATTTTCACTAACAAAGGATTCTTTAAAAAGCCATCTTTGGATAAGTGTATCGCTTTCTTCAAGACCCACTCGTTTTGTGCTGGAAAATAACTGGGCAGTAATTTGTGCTGGAGCAAACTGTTTTACTTGTTCAATAATATTGTGTAAAAGATCACGATTTTCTGAATAGGTTTGTTTATCAGACTTACTCAAAAGAATATGAATCGGTTTTTGAGTCACACTAAACCACCGAATCATTTGTTCGTCTAGCTCGGTTAGGCCGCGACGAGCATCCACAATCAAAATCATACCAACTAGTGATTCGCGATTCTGAAGATAGTTGCTAAGGATATCGTTCCAATGAGATCGAGTACTTTCCCCCACGGCCGCGTAGCCATATCCTGGCAGATCCACGAGATAGGCTAATAGCGTTTCTTTGGCATAAACCCCAAAATAGTTTATGTGCTGGGTCCGCCCAGGGGTTTTGCTGGCAAAAGCAAGCCGCTTTTGATTACATAACACATTGATTGCACTGGATTTTCCGGCATTTGAGCGACCAGCAAAGGCAATTTCTGGGATATCACCCTGAGGCAGGGTGTGCAGTTCATTTACGGTAGTAAAAAAGCGGGTTTGATGAAGTTTAGACATAAATGAAAGTATGGAAGCTATTGTAAAATCTCATTAAATTAAGATAACTTCTGCACCCATCTCAAAGTAAGCAAGGTAACCATAATGCGTCAAAGTAGCAAAATCTCCAAATTAAACTTCCCCTCATTTTTAATTGCCTTGGCGGCGCTCATCATGCCCCATGCCAATGCAGCGGAACCCACTAAACCAGCAACACCTGCAATGACTGCTGCGCCTGCTCCAGCGGCCCCTGCTCCAATGAAGGCGGATTTGGCGGCTGGCGACGGACTTTATAACAATGGCGATCCTAAGCGCGGGGTAGTAGCGTGCGTAGGTTGTCATGGTGCTAATGGCAATAGCGGAGTTGCTAGTTGGCCAAAATTAGCGGCACAACATACCGCCTATACCGTAAAGCAACTTAAAAACTATAAAGACGGGTCACGAGCAAACCCCGTCATGATGGGAATGGTGGCCACTTTGACTGAGCAGGATATGCTGAACTTATCTGCGTACTTAAGCAAACAACAGCCCACTCTAGGCGTTGCTCAAAACAAAGATAGTATTGCCTTGGGCCAAAAGATCTATCGTGGCGGCATTGCTGAAAAAGGAATTCCAGCGTGTGCTGGTTGTCACAGCCCTAATGGCGCTGGTATCCCTGCACAGTATCCACGCTTAAGTGGACAGTGGGCAGATTACTCTACCTCTCAGTTAGTAGCGTTTAGAGAAGGTACTCGTAAAAATAGCGCACAGATGACTACGATTGCAACTAAATTATCCGATGCAGAAATGAAAGCAGTCTCAGACTATATGGCTGGTCTGCGCTAATTTTTAGTATTGCTTGAGCGTGCTCGCCTGATTTAGAGTGCGCTCATTGTTAAAGAGACTTTGTGGCGTTTCTCGCTCCTTAACTAGGTAAGCTTGATTACCATCTACCATTACTTCAGCAGGGCGTCCACGCGTGTTGTAGTTAGAGGACATTACGAAGCCATACGCACCGGCTGATAAGATCGCAAGAATGTCTCCCTCATGCACCGCGAGAGTTCGATTTTTGCCTAACCAATCGCCAGACTCGCAAACCGGGCCAACTACATCGTATTGATTTGGTTTGGCGGAACTCATTTGGACAGGGACAATGGCATGGTAGGCCTCATAAAGGGCTGGTCGCATCAGGTCATTCATAGCCGCATTCACAATACAAAAGTTTTTATCAATCCCTGTTTTTAAGTATTCCACCTGGGTCAACAAAACTCCCGCATTACCCACCAAGGAGCGGCCAGGCTCCAGCAAAACTTCAAGGTGATTAAAGCCCTGTTCTTCGATTCGATTCAGCAGTGTATTAGTAAATTCGGTGATATTTGGAGGCGACTCTCCGCCATAATCTATTCCCAATCCACCCCCTAAATCTAGGTGATGAATCGTGATCCCCTCGTGCTGCAGTTGTGTGATGAGATTAAGTACTTTATCCAGTGCATCCAGATAGGGAGAGGTACTCGTAATTTGTGAGCCAATATGACAGTCAATACCCATCACATCAATGTGAGGCAATCGGGCAGCCTCATGATAGGTCTTGAGAACATCGTCGAAAGCAATCCCAAATTTATTGTCTTTAAGACCGGTTGAAATATAGGGATGTGTATTGGCATCGACATCAGGATTGACACGTAATGAAATAGGCGCTCGTAATCCCAGAGTTTTGGCAATTGCATTAACACGTTGTAACTCGGATATGGACTCGACATTGATACATTTAACACCCGCCCGCAGTGCATTCTCGATCTCAGCAGATGATTTACCAACACCTGCAAAAACCAGACTTTTCGGATCGGCACCAATCTGAAGTGCACGTGCTAACTCACCGCCACTGACCAGGTCAAAGCCAGCCCCCAGTTGTTTGAGCTCATCCAAAACAGCCAAATTGCTATTAGCCTTCATGGCGTAATGAATCCGAGCTCGTCGCGTGCCATTGGGCCGAATGCAGGCTGCGTCGTAGGCACGGTAGGCGCTACAAATGGCCTCTTTGCTGTAAACATAGAGTGGGGTGGAAAAATCGTGTGCAAGTTTTGCTAGGCTTATGCCCTCAGCAAACCATTGGTGATTTTTTTCAGAGAAACCGACAAGAGACGGAAGTGGCTTTTCCATTTTTCAGTTTGCTTTACTGCTACCATCAACTGGTTTTGTGGGCGTACCGCTAGGTGGATATAGAGTGCCCTTCGGCTCTGCTTGACTAGGGGCAGGGGGGGCAGGAGGGGGGTTTGGAATAAATAAAGGCCCTGTTACCCCACAGGCACAGAGGGATATAAAAAGCGCCAGTACCGGAATTCTTACTACAATCGACATCATCATTAGCTTTGTAAAAGGTATTTGAATATAGCATGCAGAACACTAACTTACTCCCGACTGAAAAAATTGACGATAAGCAGTTTCATCAGATTGCTAGTCAACTTTTACAGTCGATTGAGCTCGCACTTGAGAAAGCCGATGAAGCTATGGATCTGGACTTAGATATTGCAAGGCAGGGCGGTAATGTGATCAATATTGTATTTCGTGATCGCAGTGTCATCGTCGTAAATACGCAAGCACCTCTTCATGAGATTTGGGTTGCAGCAAAGGCGGGTGGTTTTCATTATCGATGGGCTGGAAGCGTATTAAAGCCACTTTGGTTAGATACCAAAACCGGTAATGAGTTACTCGCTGATTTGTCTACTTTTGTTAGTTCTCAGGCGGGGAAGGATATTAAGGTCAGCTTGCTTGATACGCATTAAGAGTTTGATGAACCAGTATTTGATCAGCCTTTTCAATTTTAGCCTGCCCAATTTTTTCTAGGGTGATATACCGAATTGTGCCGCCCTCTGTTTTTTTATCGATTTGCATCAGTTCAAAAAAACGCTGACTACCAAGCTTGGGCGCACAAGTCGGTAAAGCAAGGGCATCGACCAACCGCTTAATACGATTTACATCGCTCGCAGAAATATGACCTAAACGAGCCGATAGATCTGCTGCCATTACCATGCCGCAAGCGACCGCTTCACCATGCAACCACTCGCCGTAGCCTAAGCCAGACTCAATAGCGTGTCCAAATGTGTGTCCATAATTAAGAATGGCTCGAATACCCGATTCTTTTTCATCGGCCGCTACAACGGCAGATTTAATTTCGCACGAGCGCTCTACAGCATGGCCCATTGCCGTGAGATCACAATTTAATAACTCTTTGGTATGAGACTCAATCCAATCAAAAAAAGTAGCATCGGCAATGGCCCCATGTTTAACAACTTCGGCAAGACCTGCTGATAACTCTCGAGGCGGTAGAGTTTTGAGCGTATCAAGGTCAGCAATCACGGCAACCGGTTGATGAAAGGCCCCAATCATATTTTTACCTAGGGGGTGGTTAATACCGGTTTTGCCTCCGACCGAAGAATCTACTTGGGCCAAGAGAGTCGTCGGTACTTGAATAAAGCGGATACCCCGCATAAAGCTAGCCGCTGCAAAACCAGCCATATCACCAACCACTCCACCACCGAGGGCAATAATGACAGTTTTACGATCTGCCCCATTGGCAAGCAGAGCATCAAAGATTTTTTGGATGGTGGCCCAGTCCTTATAAGACTCGCCATCAGGTAGGATGATCTCATGAACCGATTTAGCATCCCCTGAAATCGTTTCAATAAGCTTTTTACTATAAAGCGGTGCAACAGTCGTATTACTCACGATATAAACGAATTGACCTGCAATGAAGGGCTGAAAGAGCTCGGACTTGCTAATAAGACCAGAGCCAATATAAATGGGATAACTACGATCCCCTAAGGAGACTTCTAATGTTTTCATGGGGCGAGCTCAAGTTGCATTAAGAGAGTATTAACTAATTGGGTAACGCTCGGTTTACCAGTTTCAATAATATGATCAGCAATTTCTCGATAGAGGGGGTCGCGAAGTGCATAAAGATTTCCTAAGATAGTCTTTGGATCTCCATTTTGCAGCAAAGGGCGACCTTCCCCTCCTTTGGTTCGATGCCAAAGCTCAATGGGATCGGCATGCAAGTAGATTACAGTGCCACGTCCCTTTAAGGCCTGACGGTTTTCGGGAAGCAATACACTGCCGCCACCGGTTGCCAGAATCACATCTTTTTCTTGAGTGAGCTCCTCAATGATTTGAGACTCGCGCTTACGAAAACCTGACTCCCCTTCCATTTCAAAGATAGTCGGAATCTTTACTCCGCAGCGTTCCTCTAGGGCATGGTCAGAATCAATAAAGCGACGATTGAGCTTACGGCCCAGCATCCGACCAACAGTGGATTTACCGGCACCCATTAGGCCGATTAGGAAAATATTTGAATGTTTAGGGTTCACCCCATCAATTCTATTCGGGTTTGTCCAAAATGGTGGGGGTGAGAAAGACCAATAATTCTGTTTTATCGCGAAGCTTGGATTGGTGTTTGAACAGATGACCAATTAATGGAATATCCCCTAAAAAGGGAACCTTGACCAAATCCTCACGTTCAGTGGTTTGATAGATTCCACCAAGAATAACGGTGCCACCATTTTCAACGGTCACCTCTGAGCTCAGATTTTTGGTATCAATCGCGTAACCCTGTTCAGTTTTCATCCCCACACTATCTTTATTAATTGCGACCAATAATGAGACTTTGCCATCATGATGAATTTTTGGAATAACCTCTAACCGTAAATTAGCTTTACGAAACTGAATCTTGTTCCCGCCACTTGAAGAAGAGGTTTGGTAAGGCAGCTCCGTCCCTTGTTCAATCGTTGCTTTAACCATATCAGCGGTCATGATGCGTGGGTTTGACAAAATCTTCCCCTGGCCATCGCTCTCTAGGGCAGTAAGTTCAATATCGAGTAAGCGGCTTGCGTGCTTGCTTAATAAAGTGGCAGCAGCACTAGCAGGTTCAAAACCACCCAGTCCCCCTGCATTGAGGGGAACGCTCATCTGCAAGTGAGATTCTTCTAAAGAGCTTAAGCGTGGGCGCATTCCTAATTTGACCCCCAGGTTTCTGGCAAACCGATGATCTGCCTCAACAATGCGAGCCTCAATCAAAATTTGGCGTGGCGTACTATGATGCTCTCCCCCGAACGGTAAAGCAGACTCATCACGCCGTTGTTTCTGAAAATTGCTAATTTCACTATGACTGCCAATCCAGTAAAGACCGTCATTACGCACAAAGCGCAAGCCACGGCTTGCTAGCACCGTAGACAGGGCAGTTTGCCAAGGAACACTCTCAAGCTGTAAGCTAATACTACCTTGAATGTTGGGACTTAAAACGAAATGGGTATGACCAAGGCGCGCCATGGTGTGCAATAAATCAATGAGGGGCATTTCTTTAACTGAAATACTAATTGGAGTTTGGAGATGCTCCCGGAGTAGAGCTGTATGTTGGTTGGAATGACTAGCTAAGCAGAGGGGATTGCTTAAAAGTACTAGAAGACCAAGGACATGGGTTAACCGAGAGCGCTTCATTGAATGAGTAACACAATTCGTTTTTCATTTGGACCCAGCAAGACAGCTTCAGAAGAATTAAAGTCAGCAAGGCGCCAAGCCCCCTTAACAGCTTGGTTTTTATTAAGCATAATGGTCTGTTGCCCATCATGCAGTAGTGCATACGAACCATGTTTGTTTTGCCCCATACCAAGATGACGCCATTTCTTTAGTTCAATTTCATGTGTGTCAAATTGGGGTGGTGCCACATTTGATGCTAACTTGACCGATCCTTTGTATTTAGAATGCAAGGCTTCAAGCTGTAGTAAAAAAGATTCGTGTTGTTCATCCATGCGCTCGTCAAGCTCATGGAGTTCTGCTTGGATTTGCTCTAATTTGTTTTGAATAGAGGAATAGTTCTTAATCCGTGTTTCGCCCGCTTCAAGCCCTTGTAATTGGTGGGCGATATAGGCAAGACCGCCGGCTAGTCCTAATAAAGTAATGAATATGAGCAATAGAGGCGAGGAGGATGCCTGATTAAACCTCTGCTTTGGTGAAGTTGATTCCATCCAGTTCCTATATAGGTTGATATACCACGGGGTGGTATTGGCAGTACAGAGATGATTGGGGCTAATTTCATCTGTCAAGATGGCGGGATCGTTACCAAGACTTTGCAAAACGTGATTGAAATCGTCGCGGGTAATGTTTCGATAGGCCATCAACAATTGTTGCGCTTTAATTGAGGATTGCCAATTGGGCCAAGATTATTTATGTGTCAGATAGACGGAAATTTACTGTAGGGTCATATAATTTCAATATGGCTAATCAATCGAGTAAAAAACCACCCGTACAGCAGGGGCCTGGTATGCAATTTATTAAAAAACCAAGTTCGCGACCCTTGATAAAGGCTGTATTGATATTGATTGCGCTCAGTGGTTTACTTTTTACAATGCTAGTTGCTTACGCCTTTATTATTGCTAAGCCCAATTTGCCAGCTATCTCGGCATTGCTTGATTACAACCCAAAAGAACCTCTCAGAATATATACAGCCGACAAGGTTTTAATCGGAGAGTTTGGTGAAGAGCGGCGTAACGTTGTGCCCTTGAATGAGATACCGGTTCATTTAAAGTACGCAGTTATTGCGATCGAGGACGACCGTTTTTATAGTCATGGTGGTGTTGATTACTGGGGCGTATTACGAGCCAGCCTAGCAAACCTTCGCGGTAGCTTATCGCAAGGTGCATCAACGATCACAATGCAGGTGGCCCGTAATTTTTTCTTAAGTAATGAAAAAACATTTAGTCGAAAGCTCTACGAGGTATTGCTTGCCTGGGAAATTGAGGCGCAGTTAACCAAAGATAAGATCTTGGAAATCTATATGAACCAGATTTATTTGGGCCAACGTGCCTATGGATTTGCGAGCGCCTCACAAATCTACTTTGGAAAAGAGCTCAGAGAAATCACCATTGCAGAGGCGGCGATGTTGGCTGGTTTACCAAAGGCGCCTTCTGCTTACAACCCTGTGGCTAACTTTAAGCGCGCCAAGATTCGGCAAGAATATATTTTGCAACGTATGCGTGACTTATCCTATATCACGTCAAGTGACTACGAAAAAGCGATGGCAGAGACCATTAAGGTTAGGGGCTTGGGGAAAGAGTTTGACACGCGCGCCGATTATGTTGCCGAGATGGCTAGACAACTTTTGTATTCTGAGTATGGCGATATTATTTACTCTCAAGGAATTAGTGTTTACACCACAATCCTAAAGGCCGACCAAGATGCGGCATATAGCGCTATTCGTAAAGGAATTTTTGATTACGATTTGCGGCACGCTTATCGGGGCCCAGAGGGGTTTATTGAGCTTCCTGCCGACAGCATCAGACGGCAACGAGCAATTGATACAGCATTGCTTGATTATCCGGCACTCGATGAGCTGCAATCGGGCGTTGTTCTTGAATCCAGTCCGAAAGAGCTTAAAGTAATGATTGCTACCGGGGAGCAAATTACCATATCAGGCGACGCTCTTAGGTTGGCGCGTTCATCGCTTTCTGAAAATGCGCAGCCCAAGCAGCGTATAAGGCCCGGAGCAATTGTCCGACTTTTAAGAGACGAGGGGATGTGGAAAATTGCACAACTTCCTCAAGTTGAAGCCGCATTTGTGGCAATGGATCCAAGCGATGGCGCCATTTTGGCTTTAGTTGGAGGATTTGACTTCAGACGAAATAAATTTAATCGCGTAACACAAGCATTGCGACAACCCGGGTCTGCGTTTAAGCCTTTTATTTATGCTGCCGCACTTGAGAAGGGGTTCAGCCCTACCACCCTCGTGAATGATGCCCCCATTTCTATCGGTGGCTCAGAAACAGGAAGTCAAGCATGGGAGCCTAAAAACTATGATGGCAAGTATGACGGAATGATGCGCCTACGCGCGGCTCTAGCAAAGTCAAAAAATTTAGTTTCTGTACGAATTATTCGAAAAATAGGACCCTCTTACGCGCAAGAATTTATTCAACGTTTTGGGTTTGAACCAGAAAAACATCCACCCTATTTAACAATGGCATTAGGCGCTGGCTCGACGACCCCTTTGCAAATGGTAAATGCTTACAGCGTATTTGCAAATGGTGGATATTTCGTTAACCCTTATTTAATTGAAAAGATTACGAATGCAAAGGGCCAAGTTTTATTTCAAGCAGATCCTGTCAGGGTTGGTAAAAATGCAAATCGAGTCTTAGATGCGCGCACCACTTTTGTGATGGATAGCTTGTTGCTAGAGGTAACCAAGACTGGAACGGCAGCAAGTGCCCGTCCTCGATTAGGTCGCAATGATATTGCTGGGAAGACCGGAACTACCAATGATTCCAATGATGTGTGGTTTGCGGGATATAACCCTAGGGTTGCAGCAGTGGCTTGGATTGGTTTTGATAAGCCTAAGAGCTTAGGAGATCGAGAGACAGGTGGTGGCCTTGCTTTGCCAATTTGGATTAACTTTATGTCAGTTGCTCTTCGAGGGGTTCCAGAATTACCACGTACTCCACCGCCTGGAGTTGTTGAATTAGAGGGTGACTGGGCAATACCCGATTACGCTCCATTAGGCGGTATTCGGCAGGTGAACTAATTACGGTATGGCTCGCAAAGCACGCTTTGTGATTCCAGGACAGGCTATGCATATTTTAGTTCGCGGCCATAATCAGCAAACTATTTTTTCCAAGGAACTGGATTACAAATATTATTTAGATTGCTTGGGACAGGCTGCAAAGGATTTTGAATGCGTAGTGCATGCTTTTGCATTAATGCCAAACCATGCCCACATCCTATTAACGCCCCAAAAGGAAGAATCCCTGGCGCGGACGATGCAGTCGCTTGGGCGCCGCTACGCACAGTACTTTAATCAAAGCCATGCGCGTTCAGGAACAATGTGGGCGGGACGGTTTTGTTCATCCTTGATTGATCCTAGCTATGTCTTGAGGTGTCAGCGATACATTGAGCTCAACCCCGTACGTTCGGGTTTGGAGAGTAGGCCTGAGGATGCCAAAAATACAAGCTATGCAAAGCATATTGGCGGCAAAGGGGAAACATGGCTGACTGACCACCCTTCCTTTTGGGGTTTAGGCAATACCCCCTTTGAACGGCAGCTGGCTTGGGCTAATTTTGTCCAAGAAGGTGCCCCAAATCAGGAGGAACAGGCCATAACAGCTCACATTTTGAGGTCAAAGCCTTGGGTAAGCCCAGACTTTAGGTCCCAAAATTACAAATTTGGGTTTGATCAGGAGCTTATAAAGCCTCGCGGTAGACCTAAAAAGACCTGAGTCTGTCCCCTTTTATTGATAGATTTATATCACTACGACTATTAATTTGTGACAGAGTCAATTAATTTTTATTGCATCCCTAGGTAGATTCACCTATATTTACATTCCCAACTTAATAATTAGCTCAAACCACGCGGTTTGGGCCTTGCTTTAAATAAACCTGGATGCAAGACCCATGAATCATTTAGAACTCCGCCCAAGTGCGCAAGGACTATATAACCCAAGCAATGAGCATGACGCGTGTGGCGTTGGCTTTGTTGCACATATAAAGGGTAAAAAAACACACGAAATTATTGTTCAAGGATTAAAGATCCTCGAGAACTTGGATCATCGCGGCGCAGTGGGAGCAGATCCACTGATGGGTGATGGGGCAGGCATCTTAATTCAGATTCCAGACGAACTCTATCGTTCTGAAATGAAAAAACAGGGAGTTAATCTACCGCCAGTTGGAGAATATGGCGTTGGGATGATCTTTTTACCAAAAGAGAGCGCATCACGTCTGGCCTGTGAGCAAGAGCTTGAGCGAACAGTAAGACAAGAAGGTCAAATCGTATTGGGATGGCGTGATGTACCTATCGATACGAAGATGCCGATGTCGCCCACAGTTAAAAAGACTGAACCAGTGATCCGCCAAATTTTTATTGGGCGCGGACGCGACATCATGACTACCGATGCCCTAGAGCGCAAACTGTATGTTATTCGCAAAACAGGTAGCCACGCAATACAGGATTTACATTTAAAGCATGGCAAAGAATATTTCGTCGCATCGATGTCTGCTCGAACTATCGTTTACAAAGGCCTGCTCTTAGCAAGTCAAGTCGGCGCATATTACTGCGACTTACAAGATAGCAATGCAGTATCAGCGCTGGCATTAGTGCATCAACGCTTTTCAACGAATACTTTCCCCGCCTGGGAGTTGGCTCATCCTTATCGTTTAATTGCCCATAACGGAGAAATTAATACCGTGAAGGGCAATGTGAACTGGATCAATGCTCGAACAGGCGCGATCAGTTCCCCAGTTTTAGGCGACGATCTACAAAAACTGTGGCCACTGATTTACCCCGGCCAATCCGATACCGCGTCGTTTGATAACTGCTTAGAACTTTTAGTGATGTCAGGTTATCCACTAGCGCAAGCGATGATGATGATGATTCCAGAAGCGTGGGAACAGCATACCCTCATGGATGAAAACAGGCGCGCTTTCTACGAATACCATGCTGCCATGATGGAGCCCTGGGATGGCCCCGCAGCAATTGCATTTACCGATGGCCGGCAGATTGGTGCCACCTTAGACCGCAATGGCCTGCGACCAGCTCGGTACTACGTGACCGATGATGATCTCGTCATCATGGCCTCAGAGGCAGGTGTTTTACCAATCCCAGAAAACAAAATTGTGCAAAAGTGGCGTTTACAGCCTGGCAAGATGTTTATGATTGATATGGAACAAGGGCGCATTATTGATGATATTGAGCTCAAGAATTCCGTATCGAAAGCAAAACCCTATAAGAGTTGGATCGATGCTGTACGAGTCAAGCTCGATGAGCTTGATGTTAGTAAAAAAGATTTGCAAGCGGAAGAGAAGCACATACGTCCGGCAGCAAAGTTACTAGATCGTCAACAAGCATTTGGTTATAGCCAAGAAGATCTCAAGTATTTGATGGCGCCGATGGCACAAAATGGCGAAGAGGCAATTGGTTCGATGGGGAATGACAGTCCATTGGCCGTCTTATCGGATCGCAGCAAATCCTTATATAACTACTTCAAGCAATTATTTGCACAAGTTACGAATCCACCCATTGACCCAATTCGGGAAAACTTGGTCATGTCGCTGGTGTCCTTTGTTGGCCCTAAGCCAAATTTATTAGACACTAACAATATCAACCCACCAATGCGTTTAGAGATTAGTCAGCCAGTATTGGATTTTGATGATATGACCAAAGTCCGCTACATTGAGCACTATACGGGCGGTAAGTTTCGTGCGCATGAGCTCGATATTTGCTATCCAGTTGCTTGGGGTAAAGAAGGCATTGAGGCTCGTTTAGCATCTTTATGTGCAGAAGCAACCGATGCAGTACGAAGTGGATTTAATATCTTAATTGTGAGTGATCGCCAAGTTGATGCTCAGCACATGGCGATACCTGCATTACTAGCCACTTCAGCCATTCACCAACATTTAGTCGAGCGCGGCTTACGCACTAGTTCTGGATTGGTAGTTGAGACTGGTAGCGCTCGTGAGGTGCATCACTTTGCATTACTCGCGGGCTATGGTGCAGAAGCAATTCATCCGTATTTAGCGATGGAAACTCTTGCAGAAATGGCCAAGGGATTGCCAGGCGACTTATCGCCAGAGAAAGCCAATAAAAACTTTGTGAAAGCCATTGGCAAGGGCCTGCAGAAGGTTATGTCGAAGATGGGTATTTCAACGTATATGTCATACACCGGCTCACAAATTTTTGAGGCGATTGGCTTAAATAATGAGCTAATCGATAAATACTTCAAGGGCACCTCATCCAATGTGGGTGGTATTAGTGTGTTTGAAGTTGCTGAGGAAGCTCTGCGAATGCATCACGCAGCGTTTAGCAACGATCCCGTGCTTGCGGATATGTTGGATGCGGGTGGTGACTATGCTTTTCGTATTCGGGGAGAAAAGCATATGTGGACCCCTGATTCGATTGCCAAGTTACAACATGCGACGCGTAGCGGCCCTGAGAAGGGTTATCAAACCTATAAAGAGTATGCCAACCTCATTAACGATCAAAGTAAGCGCTTAATGACCCTGCGCGGATTATTTGAGTTCAAGCTAGATCCTAGTAAAGCAATTGCATTAGACGAGGTGGAATCAGCTAAAGAGATTGTGAAGCGCTTTGCAACGGGCGCAATGTCTTTGGGCTCTATCTCAACCGAAGCGCATGCTACCCTAGCAATTGCCATGAATCGAATTGGTGGTAAGTCCAACACCGGTGAAGGTGGCGAGGACCCTAATCGCTACAAGAATGAACTCAAGGGTATTCCCATTAAAAAAGGTGAGACCCTGGCTAGTATTTTGGGTAAGGATGTGGTGGAGGCAGATATTCCTTTACAAGATGGCGATTCATTACGTTCCAAAATTAAGCAAGTTGCCTCGGGCCGTTTTGGAGTAACCACGGAGTATTTGCGTTCAGCCGATCAAATTCAGATCAAGATGGCTCAAGGTGCTAAGCCGGGAGAGGGCGGTCAGTTACCCGGTGGCAAGGTCTCGGATTACATTGGTAAGTTACGTTTTTCAGTGCCTGGTGTAGGGCTCATTTCTCCACCCCCACATCATGACATCTATTCGATTGAGGATTTAGCACAGCTTATTCATGATCTCAAGAATGTTAATCCTAAGGCCGATGTATCGGTCAAGTTGGTTTCTGAAGTTGGAGTTGGCACGGTAGCAGCTGGTGTTGCTAAGGCAAAGTCTGATCATGTCGTAATTGCCGGCCATGATGGCGGTACTGGCGCATCACCCCTATCCTCAATTAAGCACGCAGGCTCTCCTTGGGAATTAGGTCTCGCGGAGACTCAACAGACTCTCGTTCTCAATCGCTTGCGAAGTCGCATTCGGGTGCAAGCTGATGGTCAAATGAAAACGGGTCGTGATGTGGTAATAGGTGCATTATTGGGCGCCGATGAATTTGGTTTTGCTACTGCACCCCTCGTTGTTGAGGGATGCATCATGATGCGCAAATGCCATCTTAATACCTGCCCTGTTGGTGTCGCAACGCAGGATCCAGAATTGCGCAAAAAGTTTTCTGGCAAACCAGAGCATGTGGTTAATTTCTTCTTTTTCATTGCCGAAGAGGTGCGCGAGATCATGGCGCAATTAGGGATGCGAAAGTTTGATGAGTTGATCGGTCGTGTGGATCTCTTGGATACCCGTAAAGGGATAGATCATTGGAAAGCACAAGGATTAGACTTTAGTAAAGTATTTGCACTTCCAGATGTACCTGCCAAAGAACCTCGTCATCAAACTTTGACACAGGATCATGGTTTAGGTTCTGCGCTCGATCATATTTTGATGGAGAAAAGTGAGCCTGCTTTAGAGCGCGGTGAGAAGGTGTCATTCATCGTGCCAATCCGTAACGTGAATCGCACAGCCGGTGCCATGTTATCTGGCGAGGTCGCGATGCGCTATGGCCACACGGGCTTACCCGATGACACGATTCATATTCAGTTAAATGGTACGGCAGGGCAAAGTTTTGCAGCATTCTTAGCCCATGGTATTACCTTCGACCTAGTAGGCGATGCGAATGATTATGTGGGCAAAGGCCTGTCGGGTGGTCGTGTGATTGTGCGGGCTTCACATGAATTCCGTGGCGATACATCGCAAAATATTATTGTTGGCAATACCGTACTGTATGGTGCGATTGAAGGTGAAGCTTTCTTTAATGGCGTAGCGGGTGAGCGATTTGCCGTGCGTAACTCAGGCTCTGTTGCGGTCGTGGAGGGCACGGGGGATCATGGCTGCGAATATATGACGGGCGGTACGGTTGTAGTTTTAGGTAATACGGGCCGTAACTTTGCGGCTGGTATGAGCGGTGGCGTGGCGTACGTCTATGACGAAGATGGTTTGTTTGAGAAGCGTTGCAATACCAGTATGGCAACGCTAGAAAAAGTATTGCCCTCTGCCCAACAAATAAGCGCAATGCCAAAGTCTGCTTGGCACGCCCCCGTAAATGTAAAAGAGGGTGGTGAGCGCCAAACCGATGAGCAAATACTAAAGACTTTAATTGAGCGCCATTTCCGCTACACCGGATCCGAGCGAGCAAAAGCCTTATTGGCAGACTGGGAAAAGGCTCGCACGCGTTTTATAAAAGTGTTGCCAACCGAGTACAAGCGTGCGTTAGGAGAGTTGTGGGAGCGCGCTCAGGGCCAACTCGGCAAAGAGAAGTCGGTCACGGTATAGCGGGCTAGTTTAAGACATATTAAAGAAATTACAGGAGTTTGTATGGGTAAGGTGACTGGATTTATGGAGTTTGAACGGGTCGATGAAAAATATGAAGCCCCGATCAAACGAATTCATCATTACAAAGAGTTTGTGGCGGCTTTGTCCGATACCGATGCCAAAGTACAGGGTGCACGATGCATGGATTGCGGCATCCCATTTTGCAATAACGGTTGCCCCGTCAACAACATCATTCCCGATTTTAATGATTTGGTTTATCAGGGGGATTGGAAAAATGCCATTGAGGTTTTGCATTCCACTAATAATTTTCCCGAGTTTACTGGCCGCATTTGCCCCGCACCTTGTGAAGCTGCTTGTACTCTCGGAATTAATGAGCTACCTGTAGGTATCAAATCGATTGAGCATGCGATTATCGATAAGGCTTGGGAAAACGGTTGGGTAAAGCCACAGCCTCCTAAGACCAAGACTGGCAAGAGGGTTGCGGTAGTAGGCTCTGGCCCAGCGGGTATGGCTGCTGCTCAGCAATTAGCGCGCGCTGGTCATGATGTCACCGTATTTGAGAAAAATGATCGCGCAGGCGGTTTGCTGCGCTATGGCATTCCTGATTTCAAGATGGAGAAATGGCTCATTGATCGTCGTGTTGAGCAAATGCAAGCCGAGGGCGTTATCTTTGCGACGGGTGTATTTGTTGGTAAGGACGGCTTGGGTAAAGAGGTAAAAAACTATTCCAGTAAGAGCATTACCCCTGAAGCCTTAATGAAAGACTTTGATGCGGTCATTATTAGTGGTGGTGCAGAGCAACCTCGTGATTTGCCAGTACCAGGCCGAGAGCTGGGCGGCATTCACTACGCACTCGAGTTTTTAATTCCGCAAAATAAAGAAAATGCAGGTGATTTAAAGAACGAGATTCGCGCCACGGATAAGCATGTAGTAGTGATTGGCGGCGGCGATACTGGTTCCGATTGCGTTGGTACCTCGAATCGCCATGGTGCCAAACACGTTACGCAGTTTGAACTATTACCGCAACCTCCCGAGGAGGAGAATAAGCCTTTGGTGTGGCCTTACTGGCCAACGAAGTTGCGCACTTCTTCTTCACATGAAGAAGGATGTGAGCGCGATTGGTCGGTGGCCACAAAGCGTTTTGAAGGGAAAAACGGTAAGGTTGAAAAGCTCATCGGCGTTCGCTTAGAGTGGAAAGAAGGCAAAATGGCTGAGGTCCCGAATTCAGAGTTTGAAGTGAAAGCGGATTTGGTGTTATTGGCAATGGGATTTGTATCGCCAGCGCAGCAGATATTAAGTGCCTTTGGTGTTGAGAAGGATCCACGGGGTAATGCAAAGGCAACAGTGGATGGCCATAAAGCCTATCACACCAATGTTCCGAAAGTGTTTGCTGCTGGTGATATGCGCCGTGGTCAGTCTTTGGTGGTGTGGGCAATCCGCGAGGGGCGTCAATGCGCACGCTCGGTCGATGAGTTTTTAATGGGTTCATCCGTTTTGCCACGATAATAAGGCATGTCAATTGCAAATCATGATAGTCCTGTAGTAGTTTCTATCTGCGGGGTCGACTTTTCTTATGCTCTGGGGGAGAGAAAAATTCTCTCTGGGCTTAATATGGAGTTTAAGCGCGGCCAAGTGGTTGCAGTGATGGGGGGTTCGGGCTGCGGTAAGACTACAGTCTTACGTCTAATTGGCGGTCAAGTAATTGCGCAACTGGGCTCGGTGCTTTTTGAGGACCAGGATATTGCATCAATGAACAGCGAGCGCTTGATGCAAGTTCGTCGTCGCATGGGGATGCTGTTTCAGTTTGGTGCTTTGTTCACCGATCTTAGTGTGTTTGAGAACGTTGCCTTTCCCTTGCGCGAGCATACTAATCTCAGCGAAGAACTCATCCGCGATCTAGTCTTGATGAAGCTCAACGCAGTAGGGTTACGGGGTGCACGTGATCTCATGCCTTCTCAAATATCAGGCGGCATGGCAAGGCGGGTCGCATTAGCACGCGCTATTGTTCTAGATCCACCGCTCATTATGTATGACGAACCCTTTGCAGGATTAGACCCGATTGGTTTGGGAATCACAGCACGTTTAATCCGTAATTTGAATGATGCGCTGGGAGCAACGAGCATTATCGTGACCCATGATGTTGAGGAGACCTTTGAGATCGCCGACTACGTTTACTTTATAGCGAATGGAAAAATCGGAGCAGAAGGAACGCCCGAGGATCTCAATCGCTCAAGCGATCCGTTTGTGCGTCAGTTTTTAGATGCCTCTCCCGAGGGCCCAGTCCCGTTTAATTATCCAGGCCTTGATGCTGCTACTGATTTTGGTGTGAGGTCTTCATGACGACAGAATCCAATTCCTTGTTTAGTGTATTGCTTAACAAACTAGGCGACCTAGGTTTTTTTATTCGCCGCAATCTTACAGGCCTTGGTTACGCAGCTCGTATGTTTGCTCTCGTACTAGTGCGCTCAGGATCTTTGCTAAAACGTCCCCGTTTAGTTTCTGATCAAGTCTTGTTTGTGGGTAACTACTCTTTTGTCATTATTACGGTCTCGGGTTTATTTGTCGGCTTTGTTCTTGGTTTGCAGGGCTACTACACCTTGACCCGCTATGGATCAGAGCAAGCACTGGGCCTATTAGTTGCTTTATCTCTAACCCGAGAGCTAGGCCCTGTCATTACGGCCCTATTGTTTGCTGGTCGGGCAGGCACTTCTTTGACTGCAGAAATTGGCCTAATGAAAGCAGGTGAGCAACTTTCTGCGATGGAGATGATGGCAGTTGATCCATTGCGCCGCGTGATTGCTCCTCGCCTATGGGCCGGAATTATCTCGATGCCTATTTTGGCAACCATCTTCACTGCGGTTGGTGTGTTGGGTGGTTATTTAGTGGGTGTACCGCTCATTGGTGTTGATAGCGGCGCCTTTTGGTCGCAGATGCAAGGCGGCGTTGATCTGTTTGATGATATTGGCAATGGTTTTATTAAAAGTATTGTCTTTGGATTTGCCGTCACTTTTATTGCTTTGTATCAGGGTTATGAGGCCAAGCCAACTCCCGAGGGTGTATCGCAGGCAACTACCCGCACGGTCGTGCTGTCTTCGTTGACGGTATTGGCCCTAGATTTTTTATTAACCGCCATGATGTTTTCCAACAACTAAGTTTGAATAGAAAAAATGCTATGAGCGATCCTTGCTTGGTTCAGAATAAACTGAGGTTCTTATGAGAAAAAGTGCAATTGATGTTTGGGTTGGTATTTTTGTTGCCATCGGCATGTTGGCCATGTTGTTTTTGGCCCTAAAGGTTGGCAATATGAGCGCAGTCTCTTTTGCCCCCACTTATTCCGTATCTGCCCGCTTTGACAATATTGGCGGCTTAAAGCCAAGAGCCCCAGTCAAAAGCGCTGGAGTTGTCGTTGGCCGTATTGCCAATATCAAATTTGATGACACTACATATCAGGCGACTGTGACCATGATCATTGATAAGACGTATAAGTTTCCGAAGGATTCCTCTGCAAAAATCTTGACCTCTGGATTATTGGGAGAGCAATACATTGGCTTAGAGGCCGGCGGTGATGAGCAAATGCTTGCAGAGGGTGGCAAGATCATCCAAACTCAATCAGCCATTGTCTTGGAGAATTTAATCAGTCAGTTCCTATACAACAAAGCTGCAGATAGTGGGCAAGATAAAGGTGAGGGCGGTAAAGCTTCATCGAAGTAAACATAAATGTATTCCAATCACAACAATAATCATAACCGCCCGTGTTAATTCTTAAGCGCATTACCATTCTTATTGTTTGCGCCTCAATGATTGGGTGCGCCAGCATTCCGGCTGGAAGCGAGAGATCTCCAGACGATCCATGGGAGCCATTTAATCGCTCGGTATTTTCATTTAATGAAAGCTTGGATGATTATTTACTAAAGCCCATTACGAAAGGCTATCGTTTTATTCTGCCTAAACCTGCGCAACAAGGTGTCGATAATTTCTTTGGAAACTACCGCGATATCTACACCTCGGCGAATAATCTACTGCAAGGCAATCTAAGTATGGCCTTTAGTGATTTGATGCGCGTGGTTGTCAATACTATTTTTGGCTTAGGGGGCTTATTTGATGTTGCAACGCCCGGTGGCCTCGAAAAGCATAAAGCGGATTTTGGGCAAACCTTTGGTGTGTGGGGTATCCCATCAGGCCCTTATGTAGTGCTGCCATTTTTTGGGCCTAGTAATGTCCGCGATACCTTTGGAACAGCAGTTGATTTAGAGACTGACTACTTATTTCGGATGCTACCCAATGTTGCTTTGCGAAATAGTTTGACAGCGTTACGGGTTGTAAATGCTCGCAATAACTACTATGAGGCAGGTGATCTATTAGAAGGTGCCGCGCTTGATAAATACACCTTTACCCGTGATGCCTATATTCAGCGCCGCCAATATCAAATTGATCAGGCCAAAGAAGGCAAGGAACCGCCTCCACCTGTGTATGAAAACCAGCACCAATAAATATAGTCATAAAAGACTAAAATCTAACCTTATCTTAATTCGTATGGTTGATTGTGAAAAAACTTATTTTTAGTATTGCGACAGCACTCATTTCTTTTTCAGCATTCGCACAAAATGCGCTGGACGCCGCTACGCCTGATGGCTTAATTAAGACTATTGTTACTGACGTAATGGCGTCGGTCAAAGCAGACCCAGAGATCCAGAAAGGTAATATTCCTCGTGTAGTTGAGTTGGTCGAGAAAAAAATCGTGCCCTATACCGATATGCGGCGCACAACCCAATTAGCTATGGGTAGGAATTGGAGTAAAGCCACTCCAGAGCAGCAGAATCAACTCATCATCGAGTTTAAGAATCTTTTGATTCGAACATATTCTGGAGCACTGAGTCAGTTACGTGATCAAACAGTGCAATACAAACCATTACGCTCCTCGCCAAGCGATACCGATGTAATTGTGCGTACCGTTGTTATCGGTAAATCAGATCCAATCCCTTTGGATTATCGGCTCGAGAAAACAAATGAAGGTTGGAGGGTCTATGACGTTAATATCATGGGGGCATGGTTGATTGAGGCTTATCGCAATCAATTCACGAATCAGATTAATCAAAATGGTATCGATGGGCTGATCAAGTTCTTGCAAGAGCGTAATGCAATGTTGGCCGGAAAAAAATAGGTATGACCTTCGCGCTTCCTGCCTGTGTTAATCAAGATAATGCACTGAGTCTGCAGCAGCGGGGCCTTTCTGATATTAAACAAAGCCAGACGATTGATTGCACGGCCTTAATCGATTTTGATTCGAGTGTGCTTGCAGTTCTTATGGCCTGGCAACGTGAACTCTCCCCCCTTCAGAAAACCTTACGCTTACTCCATCCACCTGAGAAGTTAAAAGTGTTAGCCCGTGTTTATGGAATCGCTGATTTATTAGGTTTGGAATAAGTATGCTGGCAGTTTCGGTCGAGCACTTGAGTAAGCGCTATGGCAACCTTCTTGCTTTAAATGATGTTTCTTTGCAGGTGCAGGAAGGTGAGTTTTTTGGTCTTTTAGGCCCCAATGGTGCTGGTAAGACAACCCTCATTTCAATCCTCGCTGGTCTTTGTCGTCCAGATCAGGGCGAGGCCTTCATTATGGGCACCAACGTGCAAAACCATTTTTTAGAGGCGCGCAGAATGTTGGGGGTTGTTCCTCAAGAACTGGTATTTGATCCATTTTTTACTGTGCGCGAGACCTTACAGTTTCAGTCGGGTTATTTTGGAATTCGTAATAACAGTGATTGGGTCGACGAAATCATGGCCAATCTTGATCTCACCTCTAAGGCCAATAGCAATATGCGCTCTTTATCAGGGGGCATGAAGCGCCGAGTCTTAGTGGCCCAGGCATTGGTACATCGCCCTCCAGTGATTGTCTTGGATGAGCCTACTGCTGGAGTCGATGTTGAACTTCGTCAATCGCTCTGGAAATTTATCAGCCGTCTTAATCAAGATGGCCACACTATTGTATTAACCACACATTACTTAGAAGAAGCTGAGAGTTTATGTGGGCGCATTGCTATGCTGAAGTCTGGACAGGTGGTGGCTTTAGACACCACAGAAAATTTACTCGCACGGTATGGAAAGACTCGCGCGGCGGATGGACAAGAGACCGATTTAGAAGATGTGTTTATGCAAATCATGGCGGGGGAGCAACAATAATGCGCCCTGCATTAGAGTACGGCAGTGGTTTTGTTACCCTTTTACGCAAAGAGAGTAAGCGCTTCTACAAGGTTGCCTTTCAGACCGTTGCTGCACCTGTTTTAACAGCTGTTCTATATCTCATGATCTTCGGTCATGTATTAGAGGGTCGGCTGGTGGTGTATGACAAATTAAGTTACACCGCATTTTTAATACCGGGCTTAGTGATGATGAGTATTTTGCAAAATGCCTTTGCTAATACTTCTTCATCTTTAATTCAGTCAAAGATTACTGGTAATTTAGTATTTATTCTCTTGGCTCCTCTAACGCATCTGGAGTTTTACTCGGCCTATGTATTAGCGGCAGTATTTCGAGGCATTGTGGTGGGCCTGGGTGTTTTGATCATCACCTTATTTTTTGATGTTCCCAGTATGCAGTACCCCCTTTGGATTTTGTTATTTGCTTTCTTGGGAGCTGCCATCTTAGGCGGACTAGGGCTCATTGCCGGTATTTGGGCCGATAAGTTTGATCAGTTAGCCGCTTTTCAGAACTTCTTAATCATGCCTGCGACCATGCTCTCCGGGGTGTTCTACTCGATTCATTCCCTGCCAACCATCTGGCAAGTGATTTCGCATTTCAATCCTTTCTTCTATATGATCGATGGCTTTCGTTACGGTTTTTTTGGGGTCTCGGATGTTTCGCCTTGGATGAGTTTGGCGGTCGTCCTAGGGTTTTTTTTGATTGTTTCGGGACTCGCTTTGCGTTTACTACAATCAGGCTATAAATTACGTCATTAAGCTTATTAAGCAAGGAAAACAGATGTTTCCCACTCCAGAGCAGATTGAAGGTTATATCAAGGATCAGATTTCGTGCACCCATCTCGAAGTGGATGGTGATGGTCAGCATTTTTATGCCACGATTGTGAGCCCTGAGTTTGCAGGCAAACGCTTGATTCAGCGGCACCAACTGGTATACGCTGCCTTGGGCGATCGCATGAAAGCAGAAATCCACGCCCTATCGATTAAGGCCTTTACTCCCGAAGAGTTTACTTCCCAATAAGAGTCATGGATAAATTAGTGATGACGGGTGGTTCACCCCTTCATGGTGAGATCCAGATTGCTGGTGCAAAGAATGCTGCTCTACCAATTTTGTGTGCCTGTTTATTGACTGCAGACACCATCGAGCTACATAACGTACCTGATTTACAAGACGTACGCACTATGCTCAAGTTACTGCAGCAAATGGGTGTGACGGTTGACTTTCCAAATCCGAGTGATCGCAGTCATTTGCATCTTAATGCTGCCACCATTACCAGTCCCGAGGCTCCGTATGAGTTGGTCAAAACCATGCGTGCATCGATTTTGGTTTTGGGACCACTGCTGGCACGATTAGGGCTCGCAACGGTTTCTTTGCCTGGAGGATGTGCCATTGGCGCACGACCTGTTGATCAACATATTAAAGGCCTCAAGGCCATGGGTGCTGGTATTCAGATTCGTAAAGGATTTATTGTTGCCAAGATTGCCGAAGGCAAGCCACGCTTACAGGGTAATGCCATTCTGACCGACATGATCACGGTTACTGGTACCGAAAATTTACTGATGGCGGCTTGTTTGGCCGAAGGAACTACGGTGCTAGAAAATGCGGCACGTGAGCCTGAAGTGTCAGACTTAGCAGAGCTTTTAGTCAAAATGGGAGCGAAGATTTCTGGAATTGGTACTGACCGCTTGGTGATTGAGGGTGTGACTGCTTTGCATGGAGCAAGCCATGCTGTTATTCCCGACCGAATTGAGACCGGAACATTTTTGTGTGCTGTGGCAGCTACCGGCGGTGAGATCACGCTCAAGAGTTGCCGGCCAGATACCTTGGACGCAGTTTTGGTGAAGTTAAACGAAGCGGGTTTAAAAATGAAGAAGGGCAAGGATTGGATTACTGCGAGCATGACCGTTAGTCCCAAACCTGTAAGCTTTCGGACCTCTGAATACCCCGCCTTTCCGACGGATATGCAGGCTCAGTTTATGGCCCTAAATACCATTGCCAGTGGAAATTCTCGTATTACAGAAACAATCTTTGAAAATCGTTTTATGCATGTACAGGAGCTCAATCGATTGGGGGCGGATATCTCGATCGAGGGCAATACAGCGATTGTTGAGGGAGTGGAAAAGCTCTCTGGAGCAAGGGTCATGGCGACTGACTTGCGAGCCTCAGCGAGCCTTGTGATAGCAGGCCTGGCGGCCCAAGGAGAGACCCAGGTAGATCGTATTTACCATCTTGATCGTGGCTATGATCGGATGGAGCAAAAATTAACCCAACTTGGCGCAAACATCCGCCGCATGAAATAATCAAAGCATTATGTTGACACTCGCGCTATCCAAAGGGCGTATCTTCGAAGAAACCGCTCCGGTCTTGGCAAAGGCTGGAATCCGTCCATTAGAGGATCCGGAGCAGTCGCGCAAATTGATTATCCCGACCTCAAATCCGGATGTACAGATCATTATTGTGCGAGCTTCGGATGTTCCTACCTATGTGCAATTTGGGGCTGCTGATTTTGGGGTAGCTGGGCATGACGTTCTTCTTGAAAAAGGCAGCGATGGTTTGTATGTACCCATCGATTTAGGAATTGCGCGTTGCCGTATGGCGGTAGCTGTGCAAAAAGGTTTTGATTATGCCGCTGCAGTTCGTCAAGGATCGCGTTTGCGCGTTGCTACCAAATATGTGAACTGCGCGCGCGAGCACTTTGCGAACAAAGGCGTTCACATTGATACGATCCATTTGTATGGCTCGATGGAGCTCGCTCCTTTAGTTGGCTTAGCCGATGCGATTGTTGATCTAGTATCCACGGGCAACACTTTGCGCGCTAATAATCTTGTTGAGGTGGAATCGATTACAGAGATCAGTGCGCGTCTTATTGTGAATCAGGCCTCTTATAAGCGCAAGCGTACGGCTATCAAAAAATTATTGGATGCGTGGCAGTAATGTCAAAGGCATCAAACCAAACTGTGACGGTGCAGCGCCTAAAGAGTAGCGATCCAGGTTTTCAGAAAACATTACTCGATAGTCTTTCTTTACCAAGCGCAGACGATCATGCAATTGATGCAGTGGTTATTTCTATCTTGGCTGATATTAAAGTCGGTGGCGATGAAGCATTAATAAAGTACACCGAACAATTTGATCGACTCTCTGTTAATCGTGTTTCTGATCTTGAGATTAAACAGGCAGATCTAGAAGCAGCCTATCGTTCTTTACCAAGCGAGCAAGCCAAGGCATTGGAGTTTGCTGCACAACGGGTGCGTGCTTATCATGAAAAACAAAAAGAGGCAGCAGGTTGTCGTTCATGGGAGTACACCGAGCCTGATGGTACGCGTTTGGGTCAAAAAGTAACTCCTTTAGACCGCGTCGGTATTTATGTGCCAGGTGGTAAGGCGGCTTATCCATCATCGGTTTTGATGAATGCTATTCCAGCAAGGGTTGCAGGCGTTGAAGAAATTATCATGGTGGTACCAACTCCTGATGGCGCACGCAATCCCTTAGTCTTAGCTGCCGCTCATTTGGCAGGAGTGCATCGCGTATTTACCATCGGTGGTGCACAGGCTGTTGCTGCGCTTGCGTATGGTACACAGACCATTCCGGCGGTCGATAAGATTGTGGGTCCTGGAAATGCTTATGTAGCTGCTGCCAAGCGTCGGGTCTTTGGCACGGTTGGTATCGATATGATTGCTGGCCCATCAGAGATCTTAATCTTGTGCGATGGATCAACCGATCCAGATTGGATTGCGATGGATCTGTTTTCGCAGGCGGAGCATGATGAACTAGCTCAATCGATTTTGTTGTGCCCTGACCCCCGTTTTATTGATAAGGTTAATGAGAGCATTCAAAGACTGTTGCCACAAATGCCGCGCGAGAAAGTAATCCGGGCGTCATTGCAAAATAGAGCCTTGCTGATTGAAGTAAGCGATATGAGTGAAGCATGCCAGATTGCAAATGTGATTGCAGCCGAGCATCTTGAGATTTGTGCGCAAGAGCCTCAGCAGTGGGCTGACAAAATCCGCCATGCAGGCGCTATCTTTATGGGGTCATATACCAGCGAGTCCCTCGGCGATTATTGTGCTGGACCCAATCACGTCTTACCAACGGCGCGCACCGCCCGTTTCTCATCCCCATTGGGTGTCTATGATTTCATGAAACGCTCAAGCCTCATCGAGGTGAGCGAGGCAGGCGCACAAACACTCGGCCCGAATGCGAGTACCCTTGCACACGGCGAGGGCTTGCAAGCCCATGCGCGTGCAGCTGAGATGCGTCTCAAGAAAAAATAGTTACTTTAGGCCGAGAGTATTTTTTTGAGCGCAATCAGAAGAGCGTTCATTTGCTCATCGGTGCCGATGGTGATACGCAGGTATTGATCAATTCGTTTTATCTTGAAGTGCCGCACAATAATGCCCTGATCGCGCAATGCTTGATGAATCCGTGCACCATCGTGTTTGGGGTGTTTGGTAAAGACAAAGTTTGCACTCGAGAGCAGGGTCTCAAATCCAAGCGCATCCAGTTCTTTGATAAATTGAGATCGTGTTGCAATAACCTTACTCGACATGGTATCCAAATGAGCTTGATCTTCCATCGCTGCGATCGCACCCACTTGCGCTAGCTTATCTAATGGGTAAGAGTTAAAACTATTTTTGACTCGCTCTAGACCAGTAATCAAATCAGGGTGTCCAAGTGCATAACCAACTCGTAATCCTGCCAGTGCTCGTGACTTAGAAAGGGTATGGGTAATCAGTAAATTGGCCGGATTATTGTGTAACAGAGGAGCGCAGGACTCTGTTCCATAGTCAACATAGGCTTCATCGATCACAATAACGCTATCGGTATTTTGAAGAAGTAATAACTCGATGTGAGAGCGCGCCAGACCACGACCAGTGGGTGCATTAGGATTCGGAAAGATGATGCCGCCATTGCCACCATATTGTTTACTGCACTCTAAATAGTCTTCTACCCGAATGGCAAACTGATCGTCTAGGGCAATGGTGCGATGCTCAATCCCAAACAGTTGGCAATAGACTGGGTAAAAGCTATAGGTGATATCGGGGAATAGGATCGGCTTGTTGGGGTGTTTCAGTAGACCCACAAAGACATGGGCCAAGACCTCGTCCGAGCCATTGCCTACAAAGACCTGATTAGCATTTAAGCCGTGGTGTTTGGCGATTGCCTCTTTAAGTGCTTTGGCATCAGGATCGGGGTATAAGCGCAAGGAGTCATTAGTGTTCGCCGCAATCGCTGCAAGCGCCTTGGGGGACGGCCCATACGGACTTTCATTGGTATTGAGCTTAATGAGCTTTTCAAGCTTCGGTTGCTCACCCGGCACATAGGGGCTAAGGTTTTGTAGATCGGGGTTCCAAAAGCGGCTCATAGAAAGAGTGAAGTGATTGATTTTGAATGACAAATGATATTATGAAACACTAGATTAATTTTATTTGCTACTCTTTAACTATGCGCCAAGCGGATGTAAGCCGAAATACTTCTGAGACCAAGATTCAAATTGTGCTTAATTTGGATGGAACGGGTCAGGCTGATTTGAACTCGGGGGTCCCTTTTTTAGACCATATGCTCGATCAAATTGCTCGGCACGGCATGATTGATCTTAAGGTGCAAGCAAAAGGTGACACCCACATTGATGACCATCACACCGTTGAAGATGTTGGCATTACTCTTGGACAAGCCATTGCTAAGGCGGTGGGCGACAAAGCGGGCATTACTCGCTATGGCCATTCCTATGTGCCTCTCGATGAGACCCTTTCACGAGTCGTGATTGATTTTTCAGGTAGACCGGGTTTGGAGTTCAATGTACCCTTTACACGGGCACGTGTCGGCGACTTCGATGTCGACTTGAGCATTGAGTTCTTCCGCGGATTTGTCAATCATGCGGGCGTGACTCTGCATATTGATAATATTCGGGGTGTGAATGCCCACCATCAAATCGAGACCGTATTCAAGGCCTTTGGGAGAGCATTGCGGATGGCCTTGAGCATTGACCCTCGTGCTCCCAAAGTGGTTCCATCCACCAAGGGAAGTCTGTAATTTCACATCCTTTCCTTAATTATTAAGAATCGATTGAGCTAGCGATGCACATCGCCATTGTTGATTACGGGATGGGTAATTTGCGTTCGGTGTCGCAGGCCCTGCAGCATGTTGCAGCCGATTGCAAGATCAGTATTGCTAATGATCCTAAAGAAATTTTGCGCTCCGATCGAGTTGTATTGCCAGGGCAGGGAGCAATGCCTGATTGCATGAAACAACTCCGCTCATCTGGATTACTTAATGCGGTGCTTGAGTCAGCACGTGAGAAGCCTCTTCTGGGCATTTGTGTAGGTGAGCAGATGCTTTTTGAAGAGAGTGAGGAGCGTAAGCCAGGGGTGGCGACCAATACTGCCTGCTTGGCGCTCATGCCTGGCAAGGTAGTGCGTTTTGTATTGTCTGGAACACAAGAAGACGGCTCGGAGTACAAAATTCCCCATATGGGCTGGAATCAAGTGCGGCAGGACCGTGATCATCCTTTATGGCATGGCATACCCGATATGAGCAGCTTTTATTTTGTCCATAGCTACTATGTGAGCGCTAGCGATCCAGAAGATACTGTAGGATCAACGAATTACGGAGGGTGGTTTACATCTGCCGTCGCTCGGGATAATATTTTCGCTACACAGTTCCATCCAGAAAAAAGCGCTCAATACGGACTTAAGCTCTATCAAAACTTTGTCGCTTGGCGACCCTGATCCCAGACACTATTTCCTTTACACCATTTATTTATGTTGTTAATCCCTGCAATCGATATTAAAGATGGACATTGTGTTCGTCTTGAGCAAGGCGATATGAACCGCAGCACCGTGTTCTCTGAAGATCCTGCCGCGATGGCAAAGCATTGGTTAAGTAAAGGCGCAAGACGCTTGCATTTGGTGGATCTGAATGGCGCATTTGCTGGCAAACCCAAAAATGAGTCTGCGATTAAGGCGATCTTAAAAGCGGTCGGTAATGACATTCCAGTGCAATTGGGTGGCGGTGTGCGCGATCTCGAAACGATCGAGCGCTTATTAGACGATGGAATTAGTACCATCATTATTGGTACTGCAGCAGTCAAGAACCCTGGCTTTTTACAAGATGCTTGCACGGCATTTGCTGGTCATATCATGGTGGGCCTTGATGCAAAAGATGGCAAGGTAGCAACCGATGGCTGGAGTAAGCTCACCGGCCATGAGGTGATTGATCTCGCGAAGAAGTTTGAAGACTATGGCGCTGAAGCCATTATCTATACGGATATTGGGCGCGACGGGATGTTAAAGGGCATTAATCTCGAGGCCACTGTCAAGCTTGCACAGTCGGTACGCATCCCAGTGATTGCCAGTGGGGGTCTATCGAATAAGAAAGACATCCAAGCGCTTTGTAAGGTCCAGGATGAGGGCATTATGGGCGTGATTGCTGGACGATCGATTTATAACGGCGATCTGGATCTTGCAGAGGCTCAAAAGTACGCTGATGAATTAAGTAAGAAGAAATAAAAGCGAGCACACTAACTTCATGCTCACTAAACGGATTATTCCTTGTCTCGATGTCACAGCGGGACGAGTGGTCAAGGGAGTAAATTTTGTTGGCTTACAAGATGCGGGTGATCCAGTAGAGGTCGCACAGCGTTACGACGAGCAAGGCGCTGACGAACTAACCTTTTTAGACATCACAGCCACTTCGGACGGGCGTGATTTGATCTTGCACATTATTGAGGCTGTTGCGTCCAAGGTATTTATTCCGCTAACGGTGGGCGGCGGTGTGCGCGAGCTAAGCGATGTCCGCCGTTTATTAAATGCGGGTGCTGACAAGGTCAGTATGAACTCCTCCGCCGTTGCAAATCCTGATTTGGTCTCTGAGACCGCGGCTTACTATGGCTCGCAATGCATTGTGGTGGCCATTGATGCGAAGCAAAGTGCCCCCGATCTGTGGGAGGTGTTCACGCATGGTGGCCGCAAGAATACTGGTATTAATGCCATTGAATGGGCTAAAGAGGTTGCCAAACGAGGGGCTGGAGAAATACTCTTAACCAGCATGGATCGCGATGGCACTAAAAATGGTTTTGATCTCACCTTAACTGCGGCTGTAAGTCGCGCAGTGCCAGTGCCAGTGATTGCCTCTGGTGGCGTAGGTGGTTTACAAGATTTAGTAGATGGTATTCAGATTGGTAAGGCGGATGCCGTTTTAGCGGCGAGTATTTTTCATTACGGACAGCACAGTGTGCAGGAGGCTAAGGAATATATGGCTCGGCAGGGGGTCCCAGTACGGATGGGATGAGAAATTAAAGGGAATTTATTTATAAAGATATATTAATGTTACAATAATATTTATAAAGTAATATTTATGTGTCATTATGAAAGAAAATCAACATCATCTACCCCCACGCATCAAGCTTTCGCTAACAAAACTTGGCGAGGACATTGAGATAGCCCGAAAAAAAAGGCGCCTAACTACTACCGCTCTATGCGAGCGAGCTGGTATTTCAAGGCCCTTGTATTTACGAATGATTCATGGTGCACCAGGAACATCGATTGGTGCTTACGCCATGGTTTTTTTGGGACTTGGTTTGGGAACAATTTTTGATGAGGTGTGTGATAGCACTCGTGATACTACGGGCATGCTTTTGGAAGAGGGGCGTTTGCCTAAACGCATTCGCCCATCGAAGACAAAGACTGGTGCTTTGTGAAAAAGGAATGCACTGTTTTTGTTGGCGAGAATCCTATTGAGGTTGGCAAGCTAAGCTATGAAAAGAAAGGCCAAAAAAGTACAAGCGCCTTTTTATACTCCGATTCGTGGTTACGAAATCCGGATCAGTTTGCACTATCACCCGATTTGCCCTTGATTAGTGGTTATCAATTTCATTCGGCTCGCACATCAGACGAATCCGCTTTTTTTGCTTGCTTTTCGGATGTCGAGCCAGATGGATGGGGCAAGATGGTTATTCAACGTGACTTTGCAAAGCAACGAAAAGATGGTGTTGGTAATGATCGAGCTTCACATCTTAATGATTTTGATTATTTGATGTGGATTAGCGACTTTAGTCGGATCGGTGCCATTCGATTAAGAGATTCGGAAGGTATTTTTCAGCGGCGCGCCGATCTCAAAAGACAGACACCGCCCCTTATTGAATTACCTCAACTATTACGCGCAAGCAAAGCAATTGAAGAAAATCAGGAAACATTAAACGATTTGGAGTATCTCCGCGGGGTTGGAACATCGCTAGGCGGCCTTAGACCAAAATGCAGCATCATCGATGCCGATGGAAATCTAGCTATTGGGAAATTTCCAAGCGTGGGAGATACCCGATCGATCGTTCATGGTGAGGTTCTGGCCCTTCATTTGGCAAAACGCTGTGGTATCGATGCTGCTAGCTCACAAGTCATAGACTCCGACGGCATTCCAGTTGCATTGATAAAACGGTTCGACCGTAATGGCCCAAAACGATTGATGTACTTATCTGCCAATTCATTGCTTCAGGCTAAATCACATCAACAATACTCTTATGAGGACATTGCAAGTCTTATTCGAACCATAAGCCCCAAAGCCAAATATGACCTTGGTCAGTTATGGAGACGGATGATATTTAATATATTGATTAATAATGTGGATGATCACCTAAAAAACCATGGCTTCTTGCACACCACAGACGATCAGTGGGTACTGGCACCAGCATTTGATTTGAATCCCTTCCCTGACAAAATGAGGGCATTAAAGACATGGATTTCGCCGCAAAGTGGAGAGTTTGCATCGTTAGATGAAGCGTTGGCTATTTCAAAATCATTTGAGTTGTCAAATAAGGAGGCAAAAGTCATTTTGTCTGAAATGAGGTCAATCGTCTCCACATGGAAGTCGATTGCGCAAAATTTAGGAACGAATGCTCATGATATCGATCAATATGCTCCTGCATTTGAATATCAGGAGCCATAGGCATTTTCGTTTGAATCTGTCAGAATACAAAAATATCCTTTGTAATAAAACGAGCCATCAGATAATTCTTTGAACGTTAAATTGTTAAACCCGCTGTTAAAACCAGGCCCATGGATGGATCGGATTGTATGGAACGAGCAAGGCTTGGTCCCTGTGATCGCTCAAGAGGCCTCGTCAGGCGATGTCTTGATGATGGCCTGGATGAATCAAGAAGCTTTACTACAAACCTTACAAAAGGGCGAGTCGGTGTATTGGTCTCGCTCTCGAAAAAAACTTTGGCACAAGGGCGAGGAGTCTGGGCACTTTCAGACCGTGCGTGAGATCCGCTTAGATTGCGATGGCGATACTATTTTGTTAATTGTTGATCAGAAGGGCGGCATTGCTTGCCACACCGGCAGACATAGTTGTTTTTTTAATGAATGGGACTCTGTCGCGAGTAACTGGGTCGATACAATGAAGCCATGACAGAGAGCAAACCAAACCTCGATTCAGTTTTGGCCTACCTTGCCGATGTGGTGGATCAGCGCCGTGCTGCTTTAGCTGATGGCAAGATTGATGCTAGTAGTTCTTATATTGCTCAACTCTTTACTAAGGGAGATGATGCAATCTTGAAAAAGATTGGGGAAGAGGCTACCGAGACGGTCATGGCTGCCAAAGATTCTCGTCAACACCAGTTGGACCCCAAACACCAGGCTCTGTTGGTTGGCGAAATGGCTGATTTATGGTTTCATTGCCTTGTAGCGCTATCCAAGTTCAATTTGCGTCCTGAGGATGTGTTGGCAGAACTTAAACGTCGGGAGGGTATTTCGGGATTGGTGGAGAAGGCGGCCCGGAAGCCCTAATCAGTCACAAGCACCCTGTTTTGGGGTGTTTCGGGTAAGATCCAAGTCCATGAAGCATTCTAGCTATGATCCAAACTGCATTTTTTGCAAGATTATTGCCGGGGAAATCCCTTGCCAGAAGGTTTATGAGGACGAAGAAATCCTCGCTTTTAATGACATTCATCCTGCCGCCCCAGTGCATTTTCTGCTTATTCCCAAAAAGCATATCCCGATGCTGGAGTCGGCTACTGCCCACGATGCACCATTGCTAGGTAGAATGATGGAATTAGCACCGCGTTTGGCTCAGCAACAAGGATGTCGCCCAGGAAAAGAGGGTGGATTTCGGGTGGTGGTGAACAATGGCGCGGATGGGGGTCAAGAGGTTTATCACTTGCACTTGCACGTGATGGGCGGACCACGCCCCTGGAAAAAATAATTTGAGGAGAAATTGAGATGGGCTCATTTAGTATTTGGCACTGGTTAATCGTACTGGTGATTATTTTGTTGGTCTTCGGTACCAAAAAGTTACGTAATATCGGTTCAGACCTAGGTGGTGCAGTCAAAGGGTTTAAAGACGGCATGAAGCCAGGTGAAGAAGCTAAGACCGACCAAATTCAATCGCAAGCTGCGCCGGCTGATAAAACAGTGGACGTGCAAGCTAAGGATGTGAACAAGTCCTAAATGCTTCTAGGCTTTTCACGAACATTACCGATTACTCTGTCTCGTACACACTAATCAAGAACCGGCGATGCATCGATGATTGATCTTGGTGTATCAAAGCTCGCCCTGATCGCAGTGGTGGCTTTGATTGTGGTGGGCCCCGAACGTTTACCCAAGGTTGCTCGCATGGCGGGCAATTTATTTGGACGTGCTCAGCGCTATATGAATGAAGTGCGCTCGGAGGTTAATCGCCAAATAGAACTCGACGAGTTCAAGAAACTGCGCGAAGCCAGCACGGACGCCATGAAGGAGATGGAGAGCACTCTAAACTCGACGGTGCAAGAAGCGAATGCAAATCTTAGTGATCAGGCAGAACCCAACACCGATGATTACGCTAGCTCTATTCTGGAATCCGCACCAGACGTTACCAAAGTGTATCGTGATGCTCTGCGTCAGGGGCGTGATAGTTGGGGCGTAAAACGCACAGCAAGACCATTATGGTTTAAGCACTCCGCGGGTATTCGTACACGAGTCCAGTCGGGCGCTGCACGTGTGAAGCGCTTTAAGCGACCAGCGCTGCATAAGTAAACCCAAAACAATTAACAAACAATCAACAGAACTCTAAAAATTAACGATGTCTGATACTAATATCGACTCTAAAGAGACGGAGCAAAAAGAAGGTTTTCAAGAGACCTTCATGTCGCATCTTTTTGAGTTGCGGGATCGAGTAGTTAAATCGGCCATTGCGGTCATCATTGTGTTTATTTCTTTGGTCTATTGGGCCCCCGACATCTTCCATCTGTTTGCCAAACCCATGCTTGATTCTTTACCAGCGGGCGGAAAGATGATCGTGACCGATGTCACCGGCTCCTTCTTTGTGCCAATGAAGGTCACCATGCTAGTTGCCTTTTTGATCGCCTTGCCCATTGTTCTTTATCAAGTATGGGCATTTATTGCCCCAGGCCTATATACCCATGAGAGAAAACTGGTGTTTCCATTAGTAGTTAGTAGTTACTCACTCTTTTTGATAGGCATGTCTTTTGCCTATTTCTTAGTATTTCCATCGATATTTCAGTTTATGGCAAGCTATAACGCCCCCCTGGGCGCTGAGATGTCGACTGATATTGACAAGTACCTGAGTTTTGCCATGTCGACCTTTTTAGCCTTTGGCATCACCTTTGAGGTGCCGGTGGTAGTGGTGGTCTTGGTCAAAATGGGCATTGTGACCTTGCAAAAACTCAAAGAAATCAGGCCTTACGTGATTGTTGGGGCCTTCATCATTGCGGCGATTGTGACCCCGCCAGATGTCTTATCCCAGCTCTTTTTGGCCATTCCCATGTGCATTCTTTATGAGCTTGGCCTATTTATTGCTCGTTTCTACCTACCCAAAACAGAATCTACGGAAGAAAAATCTGATTAGATCTATAAGTTATTGATTTATAATGATTAAATCAAGAAGAAATCCCTGTTGCAGCAATACAACGAATAGCCATATAAACACCTCAAAAGGGTGTATTTACTTACAAAAACGGGATAATTCATCTTGTCTCGAAGTTATTCGGGCATTTCTTAATTTATGGAGATTTAAACAATGAAAAAATCACTACTAGCGCTTGCCACATTGGGCGCATTTGCTGGTGCAGCGCAAGCTCAGTCCAGCGTCAGCGTCTATGGACTTTATGACGGTGGTCTTAGCGTGCTTAATATGGAACAAACAACAACAACTAATGTTAAAACCAGTACCATTTCCAACGGACTTTTAGGAAACGCTTCGGCATAAAGCCGCCTCGGTTTTCGTGGAACGGAAGATTTAGGCAAAGGGAATAGTGCCAACTTTAACCTCGAGTTAGGTTTCAATCCCGGCACAGGTGAGGTTACGGTACAAACTCATAAC
>OFQN01000016.1_pt1 | contig 36032 bp, 38 predicted proteins | sample 1542801 | NCBI WGS metagenome assembly OFQN01 (sample SAMN05442515, study PRJEB24371) | freshwater metagenome | isolation source: Freshwater Lake | place: Canada: Niagara | collected 2012-08-09
TGACGCTGACCGCGGCCGATTGCAGTCATCGAGTCAATCGCTTTAATACCAGTTTGCATTGGCTCTTTTACTGGTTGCCTTTGCACAACAGACGGTGCTTGAATTTCAAGTGCGCGAGTTGTTTCAGCTTTAATCTCGCCTTTGCCATCAATTGGCCGCCCAAGTGCGTCAACTACACGTCCAAGGAAACCATCACCAACTGGAACAGAGAGAATTTCTCCAGTCCGGCGAACAGTTGTTCCTTCTTCAATTCCGGTGAACTCACCTAAAATAACCACACCGATTTCGCGAACATCTAAGTTCAGCGCTAGTCCTAGTGTGCCATTTTCAAACTTTAATAACTCATTGGTCATTGTCGATGGCAGACCTTCAACACGAGCGATGCCATCACCTGCCTCAGTTACGCTACCGATTTCATCTTTAACTGCAGCGCCTGGTTTATATGCAGCGACATGTTTTGCCAGTGCATCCCGAATATCTTCGGGGCGGATACTAACTTCGGCCATCTTCTCTCTCTTCTCTCTTTAAATAACAGATACTTTCGTACCTGTTAAAGCTAACTTACGAGCGCTCTGCCCGCTTCTGCTAAACGATTAACTATGCTGGCATCAATAACTTCATCGGCGTATCGGATAGAGATACCACCTAAAATCTTTGGATCGATCTCAATATTTACATGCACATCTTTGCCCATTTGCTTTGATAGCGCGGAAACTAATTTGCTCTGTTGCGTATCAGTTAATTTAACTGCGCTTTTAACATGAGCTACTAAACGGTCTTTACGAATTGAAACATAATGTGAATAAGCCGCTAGCGTGGCATCGATACTGCGGCCACGACGCAAAGTTATAACTCTACGAAGTAAGTTAACAGTTGAGCTCACATACTTACCTTTAACAACTGACTCAAGTAGTGCAACCTTGTTAGCATCAGTATCTGCAGAGGTATTAAGGGCTTGCCTGAAATCAGGATTTGCCACTAGAACCCTGGCAAAATCAAATAATTCCTTCTCAAGTTTTTCTAATTCATTATTCTTTTCAGCAGCTGCGCTTTCTGCCTCAACTGCTAAGTGCTCAATAGCATCAGCTAACTCACCAGGACTTGAAAAACGTAGCCCTGAAGCTGTTGCAAGTAATACTTGGGCTGGGGATGAAATATTTTTACCAAATAGATTAGAAATTAACTCAGCTTTAGCTCCCGCATCTCTTGCATTATCTGTGAGCGCTCTACGCATTCCAATTGATGAACTTAGAACTGTTAAAATTGTAAATAAATCTGAAGCAAGGGTTGCACTCTCAGCAGCTGATTGTTTGTTTAAAGTATCAGCTAATGATTTGCGCAGCGCTATAACAGCTGTTCTGCTTGCGCCCCCTAATATTTTCATGATTACTTACTCTTCTCCAGATCTGTAATAAAGCGGTCAACAATTCGAGATTGACGAACCTGGTCATCTAATGCTTCTCCGACAATCTTTCCGGCTAACTCAGTAGCGAGTGCGCCAACTTCATTACGAAGTGCGGTCATTGCTTGCTGACGCTCTGATTGAATTGCTGCGGTAGCTGCGGCAGTAATTCGAGCTGCTTCCTCTGCTGCTTTACTTCGCAAATCTTCAATGATTGCAGCCCCTTGCACTCTGGCATCTTCGCGAATCTTTTGCGCTTCACCACGTGCTTCATTTAATTGAGCTGTGTATTGCGCAAGTGCGCGCTCTGCTTCTACTTGTGCACGCTCTGCTTTTTCCATACCGCCTTGAATTGCTTCAGTGCGTTCAGCAAATGCTTTTTCAAATAGCGGCACAACTTTAGAACGTAGTACTAAAAAGAGCAGTGAAAATGCGATAAAGCCAACTATTAACTCCGCAGTGTGCGGAATTAATGGGTTAGCACCTTCTTCGGCTGCCCAATTAATTAAATTAGCGCTAGACATATCTATTGCTTGCTTTAATTAGAGAACGAAAGCTAGTACGAGACCGAATAGTGCTAGAGCTTCTGCAAGTGCGAAGCCTAGGAATGCGATCGGCTGCAGTACAGAACGTGCCTCAGGTTGGCGTGCGACACCGCTGATGTAAGCAGCGAAGATCATGCCAGTTGCGATTGCAGGTCCGATTGCAGATAGGCCATAACCGACCAGGTTGAGTGTGCCTGTCATTTCTTTTCCTTCTTTCTTTTTATTGGGTTGTTGTTTTTCTTTTAGTGCTCATCCGCTAACGCACCCGCAATATAGAGGGCGGTCAACAGGGTAAAGATATACGCTTGCAGGCATTGGACCATAAACTCAAAAAAAGTAAGTCCAATTCCAAAGGCAAAAGCAAATGGAGAGACTAGTTTGAGCCCAATTACACCCTGTAATAGGTGTTCACCGCCTAAAATGAAAACTAATAGGAGTAGGTGACCAGCAAACATATTTGCGAATAAACGAAGTGAAAGAGTTAGTGGGCGAACTAAAAAGTAGGTAGCAACTTCAATTGGAGTAAGCAGAATATAGACCGGCTTAGGAACTCCTGGCATAAACATAATCTCTTTAAGATAGGCGATTAGGCCCTTATGTTTAATTGCTACGTAATGGAAAATTACAAAAGTAAATAGTGCTAATACATAGGGAAAGCTAACTCTAGACATCGTCGGAAATTGCAGAAACGGAATAATTCCAAAAAGATTATTGGTTAAAATAAATGTGAAGAGAGTAAATAAATATGGAACAAAGCGCATAAATTCATGGCCAATAACATCTCTGGCTAGATCATTTCTAACAAAGCCGTAAATTGATTCGCCTGCAAACTGTAATTTGCTTGGCACTATCGATGCTTTTCGTGAAGCAGCAATGAAAAATACTGAGATTAAAATTACTGATAAGAAGACTAAAAATATTGGTTTTGTTGTGTATGGGTTATCACCGAATACCGGCGGTAATTCAAAGTCAGCGGTAGAAGGTGGCTTAAAACCACCATCTTCTGCTAGCAACATTGCCACTTAACTCTCCAAATGATCGTTACTTCAAATTTTGAACTGAAAATCTGTAAGCCCAAAGGGGAGTTTGGCTACGGGCGAAACCCTATTAGGTATTACCAAATAGCGCGAAATCCTTCGGGGGTTTAAAACTGTGCCCATACCGATTAGGCATGGTTTTAGTGATTTTAGTCGCGTCCAAATCGAAGCCATACCAAATATATTGAGGAACCAGCCCCTAGTAGAAGTCCGACTAGTAGTAAGTAGGTAGTTCCCAGCCATTTATCAAGTCCGAAGCCGATCCCACCCCAGATTAAAAGACCAGATAGTAGGTAGCCGACAATTGACCAAAGTGCATTCTCTTCATTTTGGGAGTTACTTAAATTATCATCATTTGAATTTTTACGACTCATTACTTATCCCCCTCTTTTTTCGGTAATGGCATTTGAAAACGCAACTTCATAAAGCTGCGAATCTCACCAAATAACCATGCCATCGTAATCAGTATTGCGCAGATCGCAAAACTTGCTCTATCTACTGTGCTTCTATCGGTAAATTTTGTAACTAAAAGCAAAAAAACACCCATGAATATCACCTTTGCAAAGTAGGAAAACATTGCAAGCGCCATTGTGAGCATTGGATCTAAATTACGTGAAATTCTTGCTACTAGTAAATGAATACTAAAGAAAATAATTACTGTAAATGATGCGAGTAGTCCAGCAAGTAATCCAGACTTTCCGTTAATTACGGCCACACTAATACAGGTAAGTGTCGCCACTATTAGCGCAGGAAAAATAGCGCCTTTCCAAAGATTAATATCACTACTTTGCGTGTCAGACATTAGATATCAACTTTTTATTGCTTTTAATTACAAATATTGAAATTAAAAATATTAATACACCGCAGGATAGAGCAATCGGAATTGGCACAAAAGCTGCAGTAACAGTTGGTATTGCAAACATCGCCGTCCATAAATACAAAATGACTGTGGTGCGTTGTTGACTCACACCCATACGCATAATTCGATGGTGAAGATGCTCGCGATCTGCAGTAAATGGTGAACGACCTGCTTTAACTCTTCTTATAATAGCCATCACAAAATCAATTAATGGAATAGCTAAAACAGTAAAAGGTAGAAGTAAAGGCAGTAATGCAGTTCCACCATTTTCCTCAGTTATCGCTGAAGCATCTACTTGACCAGTTAAGGTAATTGCAGATGCACTAATAAGTAATCCTAAAAACATAGCCCCAGAATCTCCCATGAAGATCTGCGCTGGATGAAAGTTATGGGGTAAAAACCCAAGACATAAACCAATTACAACTGCAGTAATTAGTGATGGGGCTCCGGCGCGATTTAATCCATTTATGACCGCTAACAAATAGGAAAAGGCAAAGAAAGATGCTGCGCAGATCATTACTATTCCAGTAGCTAAACCATCTAAACCATCTATAAAGTTAATCGCGTTAATTACTACCATTACAAAGAGCACGGTTAGTAACTGACCAATATTAGTTGGCAAGGTAGTAATTCCATTTATTGGAAGCCAAAGAATCTGCACGCCGTATATAAGTAATATGCCAGCTGCTAGTGCTTGACCAGCAAATTTTGTAATCGGATCTAGATCAAAGCGATCATCAAGAAGTCCTAGAAACAAAATAAAGCTACCGCTTAAGAAGATTCCAGTTGCATCCTGCCCAAATGATTTATGTACAAGTGGTAAATAATTAGCAATTACTAGAGTGAGCGCCATAGCTAGCCACATAGCAAGGCCGCCCCATCTTGGAGTTGGCGCAATATGAACATCTCTGGCACGAATTGCAGTAACAGCGCCAAATTTAATTGCTAAATCTCTAACTAATGGGGTAATTAAATAAGTAATTATTGCGGCAAGTAAAACTGTTACTAAGTACTCGCGCATTACTTTTAGTTTTTAGGCTCTGGATAAACTGGAAATTGCTTAGTTAATTCATGAACTTGTGATCTAATCGCTTTTGCTTTGTTTTCATCCGCTCCGTCTTTAATCGCACGAGCAATAAATCCAGCAATTTGTTTCATCTCAGGTACGCCCATTCCCTGAGTAGTAGTTGAAGGTGTACCAACTCGAATACCGCTTGTAACAGCTGGTGTTTCTGGATCATATGGAATTGAGTTTTTATTTAATGATAGGCCAGATAAACCGCATCTTTCATCAGCAACTTTACCGTTAACACCAGTTGAGCGAATATCAATTAAAGCTAGATGGGTTTGTGTGCCACCTGAAACAGCTCGCATGCCCTCTGCTTCTAAATCCTTTGCAAGTGCTTTGCAATTTTCGATTACTTTCTTGGCATAATTTTGATACTCAACTGTTGCACACTCTTTTAAAGCAATTGCTTTACCGGCTACCGCACTCATTATGGGTCCACCTTGCATGCCAGGAAATATTGCTTTATCAATTGCTGCAGCATGTTTTTCCTTACATAAAATCATGCCACCTCTTGGCCCACGTAATACTTTATGAGTGGTAAATGAAACAACATCTGCGTATGGCACAGGTGATGGAATTGCCTTACCAGCTACTAAACCAATGAAGTGAGCAGCATCGACCCACATAATTGCACCAACTTCATCACATATTTGGCGAACCTTTTCAAAATCAATCAAACTAGGATAAGCCGTTGCACCCGAACAAATCATCTTAGGCTTATGTTCAATTGCTAGATCACGTAGTTGGTCATAATCAATTAACTCATTATCTTGACGAACCCCGTATGAAACTACGTTAAACCATTTACCAGAAAAATTTACCTTTGATCCATGAGTTAAGTGTCCGCCATGGGGTAAAGACATTGCCAGCACTGTATCCCCGGGTTTTGTAAACGCTTGGTATACCGCAACATTCGCACTAGCACCTGAGTGTGGTTGTAAATTTGCATGCTCAGCGCCAAATAATTCTTTAGCACGAGCAATTCCAATTACTTCAACCTTATCTACCTCTTCACAACCTCCGTAATACCTCTTACCTGGATAACCTTCAGCATATTTATTTGAAAGAGTTGATCCCATTGCAGCCAGTACTGATGGTGATGTGAAGTTTTCACTTGCAATCAATTGTAAGTCTTGACGCTGGCGAACTAATTCTGAAATTACAACCGATGCAATCTCAGGATCTCCCTTTTCAAGGGCATTAAAATCTGGGCCGTAGTACTTCTCAAAGCGGGACATGCGCTAATCCTAAAGGTTAGGAGTGGAAATGGTAGGAACAATTGACCGTAATTGCTCAAGTGAGATATCCCCTACTCGTATAACTGTGATCTCATTCTCAGATAGATCTATCCAAGTAGATAATTGACCAGATTCTAATTGACCCTCGTCAAAAATAACTCCAATATCACTTTCATAAATTGATACCTTAGTTAAATCTAATATTGCACTCTCACCAGTTAATGCCACAGATGCAGCAGCAAGTGGCCCAGTTTTTAAAAGTATTGCATTTAGAAATTTGCGATTAGGAAGCCTGACATTTACCTTTCCTAATCTGCGCTCATCCCCTAAATCCCAACTTAACGCTAGTTGTGACTTCATTGTTACTGATAACAAACCAGGCCAAAATGCCTTAAGCAAATTATCCTGCTCTTGAGTTAACCTTGCAGTAATTCCAGTTAGCACTTTAATATCGCCGATAAATACCTGAGCTACAACATTTGTTCGATCACCACGTAATATATGAATTGCTTTTACTGCATCTTTATCAAAGGCATCGGCTAAATAGACATATCCATGCTCAGCGGCAGCAATTATTACCTCACCAGATTTTATATACCTAACTGCAGTATCAACGGCTTCATTAAATTTAGAATCGTCCAGGTTATCTAACAAAACTCGCTCAGCCATATCTACCTACTTCCGCCGTGCGCTTGTGAATCTATCTCTGCCGGTTAAGTCAGAGTGGGTTTGAATTGAGCTAAAACTTTCAGCCATCGCATTCTTTACTAAATCAGATTGCATTTCATGATGTTCCATAATAAAAAATCCGCCTGATTTTAACAACCTAGCTGCTGAATCTACAAAGAGCTTGGGTATTTGCATTCCATCAACTGGCCCACCACGGAGAGCAATTTCTGGTTCATAATTTGCTACCTCAATAGGAAGCTTTTCATCATTAGGTATATATGGCGGATTTGCTACTACAAGATCTGCTTTAACATCTGGCAGCGCAGTTACTACATCTTCAATTACAACTCTTATTGGTAGATCATATTTCGCAATATTTTTATTAAGCCAGGCAGCCGCCTCTGCAGATTTCTCAACTGCCACCATGCTCACTTTTAATCCTTTAAGCGCCGCCTCTGTTGAAATAGCAATACTTAATGCCCCACTTCCAGCGCCTAGATCAATCACACTTTTTGCTAAATCTTTATCATCTACTGAATTTAAATAACCAATAACTCGATCAACAATTAATTCACTCTCTGGCCTAGGAATTAATACTCCCTCACCAACTTCTAAATCTAAATACCTAAATGCCGCGCTTCCAGTTATATATTGAACTGGGCGTCCTAATAATCGCTGATTAATTAGATCAGAGTATTCAGATGCTAATTTTTCTCTATCCTCATCTGCTAACTCTAGATCTTGAGCATGAATTTGTTTTCGTGAGATTCCAAGTAAATGAGCTAATAATAATTCAGCATCAACTGCTGCAATTTGATTTTTTTCAAATTGCGAAAACGCTGCTCTAAGCAGTTCTTTCAAGAGTTACCTGCTGCTAATTTTGCGGTTCGATCTGCATCAATTAATGATTGGATCACCGCTTCTAGATCACCATCCATTACTGAATCTAAATTATTTGCTTTGTAATTAACTCGGTGATCACTTAGGCGATTTTCTGGAAAATTATAAGTTCTAATTCGCTCACTTCGATCTACTGTTCTTACCTGGCTCTTTCGCTCAACTGATGCAATACGATCTGCCTCTTCTTGAGCAGCAGCTAGCATGCGCGCGCGCAAAATACGCAGGGCTGATTCCTTATTTTGCAGCTGACTCTTTTCATTCTGACAAGAAACCACAATTCCAGTTGGTACGTGGGTAATTCGAACTGCTGAGTCTGTTGTGTTAACGCTTTGTCCACCAGGACCTGATGAGCGATAAACATCGATGCGAAGATCATTCATATTTATATCAACGTCAATCTCCTCAGCCTCTGGCAAAATTAAAACACCAGCTGCTGATGTGTGGATTCTTCCTTGTGATTCAGTCTCTGGAACTCTTTGCACGCGGTGCACGCCACCTTCAAACTTAAGTTTTGCATATGGAGTTTGCCCAGGTTTTGGTGTGCCTTTTGATTTAATACCAATAGACATATCTTTATAACCACCCATATCACTTGGGGTGGTATCAATTACTTCAACTTTCCAACCTTGTTTTTCAGCAAAACGTGAATACATTCGAAATAGATCACCAGCAAAGATTGCTGATTCATCACCACCAGCACCTGCTTTAATTTCCATAATTACATCACGATCATCATTTGGATCTCGAGGTAGTAATAACTCTTCTAAAGTTGCAGCGGCTGCATCTTTCGTACTTTCTAATGCTGCTATTTCAGAAGCAAATGCTGGATCTGCTTCAGCAAGCTCTTTGCCAGCAATAAAATCTTCTTCAGCTGCTTTGTAGGCACGGTACCCGGCAATAACTGGACCAAGTTGGGCATATCTTTTACCAAGTGATCGTGCTTTATTTTGATCTGAGTGAATAGATGGATCAGCCATCTGCGCTTCAAGTGATTCATACTCAGCTAATAATTCATTTACTTTAGCGAACCTTTCCATCTCTTCCTCCTTTCGCAAGTGATGATGTATTAGAAATTAAAAAAGAGAGCGCACCACATCTTTCGATGTTTAGGTGCGCTCTCTTAAAGAAAACTACTTAGTGCCGCTCTTGTCAGCCTTTCCAAATCGCTCTTGGAACTTAGCTACACGGCCACCGGTATCAAGAATTCTCTGCTTGCCGGTATAGAAAGGGTGACATGCTGAACAAACTTCAACATAAATTGAACCATTTTCTTTGGTACTGCGGGTAGTAAAAACTTCACCGCAACCACAAGTTACTTTGGTTTCACCGTACTGTGGATGAATCTCTTTCTTCATATTTCTCCTTGATTATTACTGGATCAAGTTTTTTAAAACTTGTGAACCAGTAGGACTAGTGAAGTACTAGAGGGGTGTAAGAATAACTCTTATCTAGAGGTGGGCAAAATTTACGCCTATTTATGCGTCAGCATTCTCTCTATTACTAGAGCTATTTGCTGTTGGGCTATCGCCACCAGTTGTGGTCTTTTGAATTTGTAATAGGAACTCAACATTTGATTTAGTTCCCTTCATCTTCTCAAGTAATAGTTCTAGTGCTTGTTGTGGCTCTAGTGCGTGTAGAACACGGCGCAGACGCCAAACAATACTTAGTTCTTCAGTTCCCATCAGAATTTCTTCCTTACGAGTACCAGATGCAACAACATCAACGGCTGGGAAAATGCGCTTATCTGCAAACTTACGATTAAGAATAAGCTCCATATTTCCAGTTCCTTTAAACTCTTCAAAGATAACTTCATCCATCTTTGAACCAGTATCAATTAATGCTGTTGCCAAAATAGTTAATGATCCGCCATTTTCAATATTACGGGCAGCTCCAAAAAACTTCTTTGGTGGATATAGCGCTGCTGAATCAACACCGCCAGAAAGAATTCGACCAGAGGCAGGAGCGGCGATGTTATATGCACGCCCTAAACGAGTAATTGAATCAAGTAATACAACTACATCATGACCTAGCTCTACTAATCTCTTTGCTCGCTCAATAGCAAGTTCTGCAACTGTGGTGTGATCATCAGCTGGTCGATCAAAAGTTGAAGCAATTACCTCACCCTTTACCGATCTTTGCATATCTGTTACTTCCTCAGGTCGCTCATCAACTAAGACAACCATTAAGTGACACTCTGGATTATTAGTTGTAATCGCGTTAGCAATTGCTTGCAAAACCATAGTCTTTCCAGCCTTTGGTGGTGAAACAATTAATCCACGTTGTCCTTTACCAATTGGTGAAATTAAATCAATGATTCTTGTGGTTAGAACGTTTGGCTCTGTTTCAAGCCGTAATCTGTCTTGCGGATATAACGGAACTAATTTTGAGAATTCAACGCGCTCTTTAGTGGTATCTGGTTCATTACCATTTACTGTTTCAACTTTAACTAAAGCACTAAATTTCTCACGGCGCTCACCCTCTTTTGGTTCGCGAACAGATCCGGTAATAACATCACCTTTACGCAGGCCATATTTTCTAACCTGTTGCAAAGAAACATAAACATCATTAGGTGATGGTAAATATCCACCAGTTCTAATAAATGCAAAGCTATCTAAAATATCTAGTAAGCCACCTACTGGAAGTAATACATCATCTGGTCCAATTACAATCTCGCGCTCTTCACGTTGACCACGGTCACGATTTCGATCTCGTCCACGATCTCGCCCGCGATCTCTGCGGTTGTTATCGCGATTACCAAAGCGGCGGTTGTTATCGCTGCGCTCAGCATCGCCATAGCTGTTGCTGGAATTATTTGATGAGTTATCTGGGCCAGAATCATTGCTATCGGCCTCAGTACTGTTATTTCTACTATTTCGATTATTTTGTCGTTCCATACGACGAGCCTCTCGTTCATTTTTAGCGGCTTCACGATTTGCGGCCTGCAGGTCAGCGATAGATTGGACTAACTCTGCTTTCTTAAGAGTGGATGCATCTTCAATACCTAATTGACCAGCTACTTTCTTCAGGTCACCTAACGCCATATCCACTAACTCAACCGCATCTGCGCGATTGGTGGTTTTCTTTTCTGCCATTTATATATTGCCATTCTTTCTTTGATTTTTATTACCCGTATACGGGAGCCCCATAAAAAATTAGTTTAATTTTTGGGATTTTTTACTGTTTTATCTGTCGCACTTTCCGACAGGGATAAATCTACCACAACCTAGATAGGTATGGAAAATAGGCTACTGGGCGCCAGTTTTGGCTATGGCTAATTTCATGGCGGTAAAACCTGGGGCTAGGGATGGAATCTGATCAATCTCATCCTCACTATTTGCGTATAAAACCATTACTGATGGACCAGCACCTGAAACAACTGCAGCTAAACCAGCACCACGTAATTTCTGCATTAGCGCAATTGTTTTAGGCATTGCACTTGCGCGGTAACTTTGATGGAGTAAATCCTCAGTTGCATTAAACAATAAATCAGGGCGCTGAGCTAATGCATGAACTAGAAGGGCTGCGCGAGATGAGTTTAAAACTGCATCTTGATGCGAAATTGTTTCTGGCAATAGTTTTCGAGCTTTAGCAGTTGCTAATTGATTATCTGGCACTAACAAAAGAGCCTTAATTCGATCATCAACCTTTAAACTAACTGCTTTACCAATACTTTTAGTAGCACCGGATGCATCAATTGAGTTCTCAAGCCAAGCAATAGTGGCACCCCCATAAAATGCTGCAGCTACATTATCTGGATGTCCTTCAAGTTCTGTTGCTAGTGTGATTAAGTCTTCATCACTCATATATTGCTCACCAGTTAAAACTAAGGATCTTGCAAGAGTTAATCCGCCAACAATTGCGCTAGCAGATGAACCAAGACCGCGACCATGTGGAATCACATTTAAAGCACGAAGTGCTATTCCCTTTGGTTTGCCTCCCATATGTTCAAAGCCGTGCATCATCGCTTTAATTACTAAATTCTTAGCATCTTTCTTAACTTCATCTGCGCCCTCACCAGTTACATCAACATCAAATGTTGGATCATCTAATACTTGAGCGGCGTAGCGATCTCGTAGCTCTAGTGCAATCCCAAAGCAATCAAAACCTGGACCCACATTTGCACTACTTGCTGGCACACTGACTTGCGCCATAGTGGCTTTAAAAGTTAATCCACTTGATGCTCGCTTAGATGCCATTACTTAAGTCCAATTACTTTTGCGGCTTTCTTCATATCAACTGGAATAACAGTTGGTTTACCACCGCTGTTTAATATCCATTGCACATCCTTTAAACCATTTCCAGTCACTGTTACAACAATTGTTTTACCCTTAGGTAGCTTCTTTTGCTCTTTCTTCTTTATTAATCCGGCAATACCCGCCGCACTTGATGGCTCAACAAATACTCCTTCTTTTGCCGCCACTAAGCGATAAGCACTTAATATTTCTTTATCAGTTACTGAGTCGATTAAACCTTTAGAGCCAACTTGAGCGGCAACTGCTTGATCCCATGATGCTGGGTTACCAATGCGAATTGCAGTTGCAATTGTCTCTGGGTTTTTAATAATTTTGTTCTTAACAATTGGCGCAGCCCCAGCTGCTTGAAAACCCCACATCATTGGTAGGGAGCGTGAGATCAAAGCTTTTTTATACTCTTGATAACCTTTCCAATATGCAGTGATATTGCCAGCATTACCAACTGGCATAACATGAATATCAGGTGCATGTCCCAAAAGGTCTACTACCTCAAAAGCGGCAGTCTTTTGTCCTTCAATTCGGTATGGATTAACTGAGTTAACAAGTGCTACTGGATAATTTTCAGATAACTGCTTAGCAAGAGTTAAACAATCATCAAAGTTTCCTTTAACTTGCAGCAGTGTTGATCCATGAGCAATTGCTTGGGCAAGTTTTCCCATTGCAATCTTTCCCTCAGGTACTAATACAACTGGCTGCATCCCAGCTTTAGTTGCATATGCAGCAGCTGATGCACTGGTATTTCCAGTTGATGCACAAATTACTGCTTTAGCACCATCTTCTGCCGCTTTTGAAATTGCCATTGTCATGCCACGATCTTTAAATGAACCTGTTGGATTAGTACCTTCAACTTTTAGCCAAATTTCATTACCAAGCATTTTTGATAAAACTTCGGCATAAACAAGTGGTGTGCCACCTTCGCGAAGTGAAATAACTGGAGTTTGATCTGTGACCGGTAACCATCTTCGATACTCAGCAATTACTCCACGCCATTGGTGCGCGCCTCTCTTACCAAATAATCCCATTAGTTAACACCTTCAACTCTAAGCACACTCGCCACATCAGTTACTACAGGTAGGTTTTTTAGATCCTTAACTGTGGCAGATAATGATGATTCATTTGAGCTATGAGTCATAACAATTAACTCAGCTTTATCTCCTGCGCCAGTTTGTCTAACTGTTTGAATTGAAACCTGATGGGATGCGAATACATGTGCAACTGACTCTAATACACCTGGCTTATCTGCCACATTTAACCTAATTAAATAACGTGTTTTTGTCTGACCTATTTGGGCAATCTTAAGATCTGCGTAATCACTTTCTTTTGGCCCAATACCACCATTAACTTTATGTCGGGCAACTGCAACTAAATCTCCTAATATTGCACTAGCAGTTGGCGCACCTCCGGCTCCTTTGCCGTAAAACATCATCTGTCCAGCAGATTCGGCCTCAACAAAAACTGCATTAAATGAATCACGAACTGAAGCAAGTGGATGAGTGCGTGAGATTAATGCTGGATGAACTCGAACTGAGACAGCTCCTTCTGGAGTTAACTCAGCAATTGCAAGTAATTTAATTACCATCTCCATAGCTTTTGCTACTTTTACATCTGCTGCAGTTATTTTACTAATTCCCTCACGATAAACATCATTATCAGTTACCCGTGAATGAAATGCTAAGCCAGCTAAGATCGCTGCTTTTGCAGCTGCATCAAATCCTTCGATATCAGCGCTTGGATCAGATTCAGCAAAGCCCAATGCTTGAGCCTCTTTTAATGCATCAGCAAATGCTGCGCCATTCTCATCCATCTTTGTCAAAATATAATTTGTTGTTCCGTTAACAATTCCCATAACTCGAATTACATGATCACCAACTAATGACTCACGCAGGGGTCTTAAAATTGGAATTGCACCAGCTACCGCTGCTTCATAATATAAATCAACATTTGCTTTATCGGCAGCGGCATAAAGTTCTGCGCCATGTTTAGCAAGTAACGCCTTATTTGCAGTTACAACTGATTTACCATTTTTTAATGCAGTTAAAATCAATTCTTTTGCCGGATCTATTCCACCAATTACCTCAATTACTAAATCAATTTGCGGATCATTAACAATAGATTTTGCATCAGTTGTTAGTAGCGCAGCAGGTATTCCATCGCGCTTTAATTTACTGTCTTTAACTGCAATTGATACCAACTCTAAATTAGCTCCTGATCTAGATGCTAAATCTGATTTATTAGCAATTAGTAGCCGAGCGATCTGGGAGCCAACTACCCCAGCACCTAGCATGCCTACTTTAAGAGTCTTCATTGGAGAAGTATCTCAAACTTATGAGATCTGCCGTGGCGGCTGATCTACATCTAAATTAAGCAGATCTTGCTCATTTTCCCTGCGCAAAATTACGCGGGCAGTGCCATTTATCACTGTAATAACTGCAGGCCTTGAAATGTGGTTGTAGTTACTAGCCATGCTGCGTCCATATGCACCAGTTGCAGGTATGGCAAGTAAATCACCAGCTTTTATATCAGAGGGTAAATTAATCTCAGAAATTAAAATATCACCAGTTTCACAATGCTTACCGACAACTCTACTTGAGATTAATTTTGCAGTTGAGGTTCGGTTTGCTAAAAACGCTGAGTAAACAGCGCCATATAAAGCAGGGCGAATATTCTCACTCATTCCGCCATCAACTGAGATATAGCGTCGCTCTGATCCATTATCTAGTTTTACTGATTTTGTTGTACCAACTAAATAAAGTGTGGTGGTTGTAGGGCCAACAATTGCTCGGCCTGGCTCAATTGAAATTCTTGGCAGCGCTAACTTTGCTTTAGCGCACTCATCTTTAATTACAGAAGCAATCGCAGGTATTACTACATCTGGTGAGATTGCACTTTCATCTTTTGTATAAGCAATTCCATAACCGCCGCCAATATTTAACTCTGCTAACTCCTTTGAATACTTATCACGGAAGGTTGCCAGCACCGCTACTAGTCGCTGCGCCGCAGCTTTAAAGCCATCGACTTCAAATATCTGTGAGCCGATATGGCAATGAATTCCAGTTAGATTTAAAGAACTTTGCTCCATACATTTTTTAATTGCCTCATTTGCGGCACCGGATGCAATTGAGAAGCCAAATTTCACATCCTCATGCGCAGTTGAAATGAATTCATGAGTATGTGCATCAATACCAGGGGTAAGGCGAAGATAAACTTTTTGAGTTTTATTTAGTGATTTAGCAATATCTGAAACTCTAGTTATCTCATCAAATGAGTCAATCACAATTGTGCCTACTCCTGCCTTTATTGCAGTAGTTATCTCACTTTCAGATTTATTATTTCCGTGAAATTCAATATCACTTGCCGGAAAATCAGCTGCTAACGCAACTGCTAATTCACCTGCGCTGCAAACATCAAGACCAAGTTTTAACTCCTTAAGCCATTTTGCAACTTCAACACAAATAAATGATTTTGCAGCGTAGTAAAGCTGCCCGCCACCAAATGAAGTATCTAGAACTTGCCGCCAGCTTTTCGCTCTTAGGAAAAAATCTGCCTGATCAATCACAAATAATGGTGAGCCAAACTCTTTAACTAATTTTTCACCAGAGCAGCCTGCTATTGCTAATACACCACTATTTTCACTCTCGCCAGTAAAGGTTAAGTTGCTAGAAAATAATGAGGTTGGGTATTTAGATTGATTACTCATTACATCTTCTCCGGGGCGTTAACACCAAGTAAATCTAAACCATTACTGATTACCTGCGCAGTTGCTTGCGATAAAGTCGCTCTAGCAGAGTTTAAATCACTCACTTTTTCATCACCTAATGGCAAAACTCGACAATCATTATAAAAGCGGTGGTACTGAGCTGCTAGCTCTTCAATATATCTTGCAACTCGATGAGGTTGGCGCAATTGGGCAGCTGATAATAAAACTTTAGGATACTGAGCAAGTAAGCCAACAAGTTCACGCTCTCGCTCATGATTTAGAAGTTCAGGTGCGTAAAATTTAAGACCATAATTAATACCAAGTTCTTTAGCATTTCTTAGTACCGCACATATTCGTGCATGAGCATATTGAACATAATAAACTGGATTCTCATTAGTGTTTTTACGAAGTAAATCAACATCCATAACCATTGGGGTATCGGTTGGAAATCTAATTAAGGTATAGCGAGCAGCATCTGTGCCAACTTTTTCGACCAACTCTTCTAGGGTAATTATCGTGCCTGCTCTTTTTGAAAGCTTTAATTCAGCACCATCTTCAATAATCTTTACCATCTGCCCAATTAAAACCTCAACATCTTTTTCCGGATCATTACCTGCGCAAGCTGCCAGTGCTTTTATTCTGCCAACATAACCATGATGGTCAGCACCTAACATATAAATACACAAATTAAATCCGCGCTCTCGCTTGCTAACATAATATGCAGAGTCAGATGCGAAGTAAGCAAATGTGCCATCAGATTTAATCATTACTCGATCTTTATCATCACCAAAATCTGTTGTACGAAGCCAGATAGCACCCTCTTGCTCAAAAACATGACCTTCTTTTTTTAATTTATCTAGTGAATGATTAAAAAAATTATCCTCATAAAGACTGCTCTCAGAAAACCAAGTATCAAAGTGTGTACCAAAGTTATCCAACACTTTGCGTTGCTGCTCTAACTGTAATTTATAGCCAGCTTGTGTAAATGCTGATATTGATTCACTCTCGGCTAACTGGGTAATTTGTGGATTACTTTTTACAATTTCTTTTGCTAAATCTTCAATATATTCACCGTGATAGCCATCTTCAGGGCGAGCCTTACCTAGTGCGGCCGCGCGAATAGATGCGCCAAATAAATCCATCTGATTTCCACGATCATTAACATAAAACTCCCGGCTTACCTGCGCACCGGCTGCTGATAAGACTCTGCCTAAAGAATCTCCGACCGCTGCCCACCTGGTATGTCCTAAATGAAGCGGCCCAGTTGGATTTGCGCTAACAAACTCAAGATTTATTTTCTTACCTGCTAGCGTATTTGAAGTTCCAAATTTTTTACCAGCAGTAAGAATTTCAGTAACAACTACACCTTGGCTGGCACTTTCTAAAGTGATATTAATAAATCCAGGTCCAGCAATATCAACCTTACTAATGCCTGCAGTTGTTAATAGTTTGTTATCAGTTAGAGTTTTAACAATCACCTTAGCTATCACCCCAGGTTGCATATTTGCTTCTTTAGCAAGAGCTAATGCAATTGAAGTTGCATAATCACCATGGTCACGATTTTTTGGGCGATCTAAAATTAATTGTGATGGCACATCGCAAGGAATCTGGCCTTCACTTTTGGCTATATCCAGCGCCTTAAGGATCACCGCAGCGACCTTACTTTGCACTGAATCTGCACTCATTTGAGCAAGGTTACCCGTTAGACCTTGCTAAAGGTCGTTAGTTTTGGTGAGGCGGGCATATACACCGTAATCTTTGCCCCTCACTCAAGTCAGTAAATGCGGGAGTGGTGAAATGGCAGACACGCAGGTCTTAGGAACCTGTGCTTCGGCGTGTGGGTTCAAGTCCCACCTCCCGCACCAGTTGTTTTTACTTTAAACCTACGGAAGGCTACGGGTATGGCAGATAAAAACTTTCTATCGTGGGTAGGTTTTAAAGGTGAAGATGAAAGTAAACCTGCACCAACACAAAATGCATTAGAGAGAATTCGCGAATTAGAGAGTCAACTAAACGACCTTAGATCTCGCCGTGACATTACCGGCTTAAGCCGCGAAGAGTTTGAAATATTGGCAACTGAGACTGCTATGGCAATGATTAAGTCTGCTCAAGCCCGCGAAGCAAAAGCTAATACAGCAGTGCAACGTCTTGTTACTGAAACAAATAGAAACAGCAAAGAAAAATTAGAAGCTGCTGAATCTAAAGCTAAAAGTATTCTTACATCTGCTGAATCACGTGGGCGTAAATACATTTCAGCGGCTGAAGATGATGCTGCTGATTTAATCTCAACAGCTGAAGGTGAAGCAGATTCAATTCTTAATGAATCAGCAAGAAATGCGGCTCAAATTGCATCTGCTGCTAAACGAGATGCGCAAAAATTAATTGAAAATGCGGGCAGAAGCATTCTTGACTACCGTTCATGGTTATCTTCTGCAATCTCTGAGGCTGAGCGGCTGCACCGTGCTCAAAATTCATCCCTTAATGCTGCTGAAAATGCGATTCAAGAATCAAGGCAGAAACTAAAACATGCATTTGATCGTCTATCTCAACTTCAAATGGATATTAATGCCAACTTAGATGCTGAAAATAAGCCAGTGGCAAAAACTTTTGTAGTAGGTGCGGGCAAGAGAGCAGCTGCAGCGGCAGCAAGAAAACAGAAGGCCGCTAATAGCAAAAAATCTACAAGTAAGAAGCCTGTAAGTAAGAAAAAGAAGAAGTAACTAAGTTAAGTTTGAGTTAGCAAAGCTAAACCTTTCTAACTAACAGAAAAATACTATGAGTACAAAAAATACTGATATTAAAAAGAGTACCCGCCATATTTCATCAATTGATGGTTTGCGAGCAATCGCGGTAACTGCGGTTGTGCTTTATCACTTAGGTATCTCCTGGATTCCAGGTGGCTTCTTAGGTGTTGACTTATTTTTTGTAATATCTGGATATGTAATAACTAGATTAATCCTTGACTCGATTAATCAATCAAGTGCACTTGATTTACGTGCTTTCTACGCCGCACGTATTCGCAGGATTTACCCTGGTTTTTTGTTTATGGTTATCTCTACGATTATTTTTATCGGAGTATGGGCGCCGGAGGCTATAAAAAGATTTTTATCTGATCTTCCTTATGCTTTATCTGGCACAATTAATTGGGCATTAGTTGCTCGTAATCAAGATTACTTTGAAACAATTGGCAGAGCACCTCTGCTGCAGCACACCTGGTCACTAGCGGTTGAACTACAGTTTTATCTTATTTGGCCGATTATTTTGTTAACAGTTTTAAAGTACTTTGGTAAAAAAAATGTCGCTCGCATTGCTTTAATTATCGCAATTATTTCAGGCACTATATTATTTTTAGTCTCTCTTCAGTTAGATCAAGCTAACTCCGCTAAAGTTAGCCATATTTACTTTGGAACAGATACTCACTCTCTTGGTTTATTTCTTGGTTCTGCTTTAGCAGTTTCTTGGATTCCTCAAAATCTTTCTGCAAATATTACAAAGCGTGCGCAAGATGTAATCGATGGAATTGGAGTAGTAGGCCTACTTGGATTAATCTCAACATTTTTATTTATTGATGAATCAAATGCCAGTCTTTATCAAATCGCTTTCCCATTAGCTGCAATATTTGGTTGCTTAGTCATAATTTCACTAGTCCACCCTGCATCTAGATTTGCTCCAATAATTAGTACCCCGCCCTTTCGTTGGATAGGCCAGCGAAGTTATGGCATCTATATCTGGCACTGGGTAATTTTTCAGGTAACAAGACCTTCCGTTGATTTATCTGGTGAGACTTGGGCGCTCTACTTAGCACGAGTTTTATTAGTTTTAGCCTTAGCTGATATCTCACTACGTTGGGTTGAGATTCCTTTCCGACAAGGTCATGTGCAAACCTGGTTTAGAGGAATGAAGTATCGCTCATCAAAAGAAAGAGTTCGCCAACAGATTTCAGTCCTAGTATCAATAATTGCAGTATTAGCAGTTACAACATCAATTTCAGTTAGCGCAATTAATAAATCTAATCAAATTTCCCAGGTAGTTAATGAGGAATTAACTGATCAAGAGGAATCACCAGTTGATCTAGGTAGCACTACTGGGTTATGGGTAACTGGGGACAGTGTAATTTTAGGAATTCGTAGCAAATTAGAGAATAAAGAACATATCTCTTTAGTTAACGCCAGAGTTGGCCGGCAAGCCCCAGAATTACTAGCAGTTATGCGGGTAGATCAAAGCTCTGTGCCATCCTCGCCTGTAATTTTTAACCTTGGAAATAATAATGCGTTATCTGAACAAACTGTGGTGGAAATATTTGAAGTGATTAAAAACCAACCTCAAATAATTGTTGTTAATACTGCAGTTCCAAGGCCATGGCGTGATTCAAATAATGCAATTATTTCTAAGGTGGCATCTAATTATGCAAATGTTAAGTTAGTTGATTGGGATCGAATTTCTAAAGATAGACCTGAATTATTTGCACCAGATGGTGTGCACCTAAGCCCTATGGGATCAGATGTTTATGTTGATTTAGTTTTAAGTGTTTTAGTTAAACAATAGACATTCATACAAATAAATCAGCCCCCAATTTCTTGGGGGCTGATTAAATTACTTATTTACTTTTAAGACCAGCTACCTGGTAGTCCATGAATTTTTCCATCGACTACTTCACCATCTGAGTAAACAGTTGAGACCTGAACTTGTGCCCAGCCCTCATCCCCACTCTTAGTGATCTGTTGCTTAAATTGTGTTGCTGGAACAGTTGCAACTAGTTTCCACTCACCTGCACCATTGGCGCGAAGTGAAACGTTATATCCAGTAATTCCTTCAGAAGCAGCAGGGGCTTTCCAATTTACAGTTGCACCTTCTGCGTTATATAAAGAAACAATTCCTACTGGAGCTTCGTAATTACCAATTGGTGCACCAGTTGGCTCTGCACTAGGTGCAGTAGTAGGTGCTTCACTTTCAGATGCAGCAGGTGTTGGCGTAACAGTTGTTGCCTCATTAGATGAGTTCTGTGAGATAACTACAACTGCTAAAACTAAAATTCCAACTACAACTGCGGCAACAATTCCTTTAGAAGAACCGCTGTCACTACTCTTGCTACTAGATTTTGTTGAATAGCCACCACCTGAAGCAGGTCTTGGTGTTGTTGAAATTGTGGAAACAGAAGACCTTGATGAACCACTTACTGGTACTGCAGGTATTGAATAGCGAACTGATGCTTTTTTAGAACGCTTGGCGCTCTTCTTAACAGCACGCTTTACTGAACTGCGCTTAGCAGTTTTCTTAACAGAACGCTTTGCTGAACTGCGCTTAGCAGTTGATCGCTTTGCTGCTTTTTTCTTTGCGGCCACTTATAACTCCTTAAAATCGTTGCTCTGATTATTTGATAGTTTAAATAATTCTCCAGGGGAGGATGCAGTAAGGATACAACATCAACGCTTATTTTTAGTTGAACAAATCAGAGGTGATCTCGCAAAAATGGCGCAATCGCTCGTAAAGCAATGCCGCGATGGCTAACCTCATCCTTCACCCTTGGAGGTAGTTGTGCCAATGATTGATCAAATTGATCTGGTGAGAATATCGGGTCATAGCCAAACCCTGCGCTACCAATTGGTTGGGTAAGAATTTGACCAGATAAAACCCCTAGCTCATCTTTTTCTAGAAAAGATGAATCTAAATTTTGCCGACAAAATGCCACAACCGATCTAAATTGTGCACCTCGCGATCCTTTAGGTACATCTTTTAATTCTTCTAGTGCTTTATTTATATTTGCCAGATCTCTCATTTTTGAATCCACGCCTTCATACCCTGCCCACCTGGCTGAATAAACCCCTGGCTGCCCGCCTAGTGCATCAATAAATAAACCACTGTCATCAGCTAGTGCTGGTAATTTACTAAATTCACAGATTGCCTTTGCTTTAAGCCTTGCGTTCTCATTTAATGTTTTTCCGCTCTCAACCACCTCTGGCATGTCAGGAAAATCAGCCAAACCTAAAACTTTAACATCAGGTGTGAACTGGGAAAGTAATCTTTCAAACTCTGCTATTTTGCCAGTGTTTTTTGTAGCAAGAACTATTTTGCGCATTTTAAATACTAGTGAACAAAAGTAATTACTTTGCTAACGCATCTGCTTGAAGTTTTGTAAGTTGCTTACACCCAGCCGCGCCTAAATCTAATAATTGATTTAGGAGTGTGCGATCAAAAGGTTTACCTTCAGCAGTTCCTTGTACTTCAATAAAATTGCCATCTCCTGTACAAACAATATTCATATCTGTTTGAGCGTTCACATCTTCTTCATAACAAAGATCAAGAATGGGCTCACCATTAATTATCCCAACTGATACTGCAGCAACTGAACTTGTAAGAGGTTTAGCACTATCTGAAATATGTCCTTTTCCTTTTGCCCAAGAGATAGCATCTACTAAGGCAACGTAGGCACCAGTTATTGCAGCAGTTCGAGTTCCACCATCTGCTTGTAAAACATCACAATCAAGCACAATTGTGTTCTCACCTAATGCTTTCATATCAACTATGCCACGAAGTGATCTACCAACTAATCTTGATATCTCCTGTGTTCGCCCACCTAATTTTCCTTTAACACTTTCTCGGTCTGATCGCGTATGAGTAGCTCTTGGCAACATTGCATACTCACTTGTTACCCAGCCTTCACCCTTACCAACTAACCATCTAGGAACTCCTGGCGTGAAGGATGCGACACAAAGCACTCTGGTATTACCAAACTCAACTAGTACTGATCCTTCAGCATTATTTAGCCAATTACGCGTGAATTTAATTGTTCGTAGTTGATCATTAGATCTGCCATCTACCCTACTCATAACACCCCTTTGTATTGTTAAATTTTACTTGTAACTGAAACTACTTCAGGACCTAAAAATCTTTTAGCTAAGGCGGTGAATCTATCGGTATCTGCTGTGGCAACAAAGCGGTGTGAGACTTTAGCTGCGCCAGAATTTAATAGATTATTTTCAACTAGGGTTCGATAAAGGTCTTTAGCTGTTTCCTCCGCACTAGAAACTAGCGTCACATCATTTCCCATAACGTATGAGATTACTCCAGTTAGTAATGGGTAATGAGTACAACCCAAAACTAAGGTATCGATATCTGCCTCCTGCATACTCTTTAAATAATCTTGGGCAATCTTGGTTATTTCATCTCCGCTAGTTTTGCCCGACTCAACAAACTCAACAAATAATGGACAAGCTTTGGCGGTAATTTGTAATTGTGGGGCAGCTGCAAATGCATCTAAGTAGGCTTTAGATTCGATAGTTGCAACGGTGCCGATTACTCCAACTTTGCCAGAACGAGTTGCCGATACTGCCCGTCTAACTGCTGGCTGAATAACTTCAATAACTGGGATCCCATATCGCTCTCTGGCATCTCTAAGCATGGCCGCACTTGCAGTATTGCAAGCAATTACAATTGCTTTAACTCCGGCCTTAACTAATTCATCCATAATCTCAAGTGCGTAGCTTCTAACCTGGGCTAAAGATTTTGGTCCATACGGACCGCGTGCGGTATCGCCAATATAAAGAATTGATTCACCAGGAAGTTGATCAATTATCGCCCGGGCTACTGTTAAACCGCCAACGCCTGAATCAAATATTCCAATTGGGGCATTATTTGTATTCATCATGTTTTGCGTCATTTGTGTAAGTGTAAATGCCCTGCAGAAATATCTATAAAGCATTGATATCTCCTATAAATGTCCGATTTACACCGGTTTAACATAAAAATTACTTAAAAATTAGGGTGAAATTGGGTGGAATTGGCTTGCTCCACTAGCCGGTAACCACCACCCTATACCCAAGCAATTAATCGTCGCTTTCATATGGAGCTACGAAGAATTGCTGGCTTATATCCAAAAGGGTGTGAGCAAACTAAATGCCTATGGAGGCTTATTTAGATGAATTCAATAATGCTATCTGCAGACCAATTCGGAATCGTATACAACATCCTTTCATTTGGACTTGTATCGATGCTTGCCTGCACAATCTATACATTAGTTTCACAATCACGTGTACTTCCTAAATACCGCACTGCCCTAGTTATGTCATCAATGGTTACATTCATTGCGGCATACCACTATTGGAGAATTTTCAATTCATTTGATGATTCTTATGCTGGCGGTGCAGTAAAAGTTGGAACCGGAAAAGGTGACTTCAACGAGGCATACCGTTATGTTGACTGGATCCTTACCGTACCTCTTCTTCTAGTAGAGGTAGTAGCAGTATTAGCTCTTGCTAAAGCAGCGGCTTCTTCATTAATCAACCGCCTAGTACCAGCATCTGCTGCAATGATCGCACTTGGTTACCCAGGTGAGATTTCAACAGATAACAACACCAAGGTTCTATGGGGTGTTCTTTCAACAATACCTTTCCTATACATTCTTTACGTATTGTTCGTTGAGCTTTCAAAGTCTCTAGATCGTCAACCAGCAGGAGTTGCAGCAACCATTGGTCGCTTGCGCTTGCTTTTGATCGCAACATGGGGCGTTTACCCAATTTCATACCTACTACCAATTCTTGGTCAATCAGCAACAGATCCGGGCGCATTTGTTAATCGCCAGATCGGTTACACAATTGCCGACGTATTGGCGAAGTGCGTATTTGGTCTAACAATCCTAAAGATTGCAAGGATGAAATCCGTAGCAGAAGGAATGAAGGACGATCACTAATCGTCTGATTTAATTAGAAAGCGGGGCCAGATAATGGCCCCGCTTTTTTTATGCCTTAGATTTACTTTATAAGTGGCTAATTAAGCTCTCTTGAATTGAACCTAACCAGAAATAGACCGCAAAAAGTGGTTTTTGCCGGTCACTATCTTTCATCTTTTCATACTCGGCAAAACTATCTGTTTTTATATCTAACCTAACCGCAAGGGCAAGGCGCAGATCATTAATTGCAATTAACCACTGAGTTGGATCAGTTACTGCAATATCTGCCTTAGGTAACTCATGATCTACTGGAAAAACCAACTGCTCCCGTAAATACATTAGATGGGTTTGTTTTACTAGCCTAAGTGAACTCTCCGTGTATTTGCGAAACTCTGCAGCACTTTCTGGATCTACATAAGCGTCTGGTAATAATCTGCGAAGAACAGGATCCTCTGGTTGTTCAATTCTAGATTCAAGATTTCCAATAGATGCAGCCATTAATTGCGCAAATGGATCATCAGATTGGTAATGGTGAGTGAAATTACGCTCTCCCAATAATTCAAGTAATTGTTCAACAAGATTAATTAATATATGTAGCTCATCATTGCTAAGTGCAACTGATAAATCACCTGCCTTTGAGGATCCCTTAAACTCGCCCATGATCATCTCTTTGTAATGTTGCCCAGAGCCCATGCTCATGTAGTTGTTGAACTGCCCGTTCCATCTCTTCTCTAGTGCCTGATGCAACGACTGCTTTTCCTTCAGTGTGGACCTGCATCATTAATTTATGGGCTTTCTCTTTTGAAAAGTTAAATAATTTAATAAAAACATAAGTGACATAATTCATTAAATTAACTGGATCATCCCAAACAATAGCTACCCAGAGATTATCAAAAAACTTACTTAAATCTAACTCTTCATCCAATTGGGTCTGGGAGCTCATGGGTGAATTATCTAACTAAAATGGTTATCTCATCACTAATTGCGGCAGTATTTTTTTCACCCGCTGAGATTACTACTTGATATGTAGCAAGCCCGGTGGTTGCCGCCTTGATCTCAAAGGAGAAGCCGCCACTAGCATCGGTAATAAATTCACCAAGTGGTTTCATATTTTGCTTAACGACTAATTTGATACCAGCAACCTTAGGTAAGACTTGGCCATAAACGGTATAGCTTGTGGCGACTTTGATTGAGGCTGGTAGAGATAAGGAAACATTTGGCACAACTGAGATCACTTTCTCAGTAGTTTTTCCTTCAGTCCGCTCCCAACTGCCTTCTGAAACTAATCTGATCTGACTTTTTTGGCCAAGGATGACTGGAACTGCAATCACACCAGCTAAGTCAGTAACACCTGCAGATAATGTGCGCCAATTATTATCGCTGCTATTTTTAATCTCAAATCTGACATTAAGGGCTGGTACTGGGGTTTTATCTGGCAGTTTAAATGTGCCAGTTAGATTAAAGGTTGAGCCATAACCAATCTCTTCAAGATCTGTAGAAAGTGTTCCAATTACTTGATCAGGTGCAATAGATTTTGCGATATCTCTAACAGCAGTAATTGCTGCAGTATTTTCCATCCCAAAGGTCCAAACGGCTATTCCACCTAGGCGGTATTTTCCAACTAAATTAGTTCTAGCAGCGTAGCTTCGCTCATCTGGATACCAAACCGTTCGAGAGGCTGTGCAGAAACTAGCTGAGTTAGTTGGATCTACATAGGTTTTCTTATAAGTAAAAGTTGATTCAGCATTTGTGGTGTTATAAGTAGGTAATGCATTATTACTTGCAGCAAGATTTGGTGCTTCCCTCATTACAACTGCAGCTTTAGCGCCAACTACAACTGATGATGTGAAATCTTTTGGACAAACACCTTCAACTTTAGTTATCCAGTCTCTGCCATAACCTGGAATTCCTAAAAATACCTTTGATGCTGGCATTTGAGTAATTGCATACTTAACGCCATCTTCTGTCCATGGCAGTGGTCCAATTGGACCTGGTGATGTAGTTGAGAAGTCATAAGCCATTATTCGGAGTCGATCAATTAATGGTCCTATTTCTGCCCACGAATAAATCCAATTTCCAGCACGTTTAGTTTCAGGTGCAAAATCAGGTGGTGTAGTAACTGATAAAAGTTTTCCTTGATCATGTAGAGCAGTTGAAAGCTCTTTAATAAATGCGATCCAATTTGGTTTCAGTGCTGCCCAACTTGATCTGCCATCTTGGGTATAAAAAGTTTCAAAATCTAAATCAATACCATCATAATTATATTTAAGAACTAGTGCCTTAATTGTTTGCACAATATTACTTCTTGAAGTTGGGTTTGCTAGAAGATTTGCTAAGACAAACTTTTTATTATCATCAGTAATGGTTGGTAGTAGCAAGATTCCATTTGCTTTTAACCTGGCAATTACTTGCTCTTTTGGTGTGGTGTACTTACCGAGGGCGTACTTATCTTTTATAGAACTCGCACCAGTTAAGCCATACCAAAATGGTGAGATGTCTCTAATTAAATCTAAATTACCCTCAACAGTTGGCAGATTCCTTGCTAAAGAATAATCAGGTAGCCAGCCGGAGAGTATTTTTCTTGGTGGATTATTAGCATTTGCTGGTGAAAGAGTTGAGAGCAGAAAAGTGAGCGCAGTAGTAATTATTAATAATTTACGCGATCCCATGAATTTTAGGGTATCGGTTTTATCTGAGAATTTACTTTAAGCGCGCAAAAATTTCTTTACATGTTGGACAGATTGGAAACTTCTGCGGATCACGGTTTGGAATCCATTTCTTTCCACACAAAGCACGAACTGATTTACCAGTAACAGCAGATTCAGTGATCTTGTTCTTATCTACATAATGTGAGAATCGCTCATGATCACCATCTTCAGTGCTTGCGAGTGATTCCTTCTCAAGAACTCCACCTTTGCTTGATTTACCGCGTAAATCATCTAGGAAACCCATGGGTAAATCTTAATCAGATTTTATCGCCTACCATTTACCAATGAGTCAGCCGCTGAAGGACCTTCTACGCACCTCAGATCTTTCTGCATCTGATATTGAGTTGCTGCTAGGAACTGCCAGCAAGTTTGCCGATAAACCACTGTGGGCTAAAAAAACATTAGCTAGAAAAACAGTTGCTATTTATATGACCAAGTCATCAACTCGAACCAGATTGGCCTCAGAAACTGCCGTAGCACATCTTGGTGGATCACCAATCTTCTTAAGAGGAGATGATCTACAAATAGGTCGAGGTGAAACCATCTCCGATACTGCAAAAATTATTTCAGGATTTTGTAGCGCTTTAATTGTAAGAACTTTTGCGCAATCAGATGTTGATGAGTTAGGTAAATACGCCACTATCCCAGTAATTAACGCACTTACAGATGATGATCATCCAACTCAATTACTTGCCGATTGGCTAACAATTAGAGAAAACTTTGGTAAAGATATAAAAAAACGTAAGTTTGTTTATATTGGAGATGGTAATAATGTTGCAAATGCTTGGTTAATTATGGGTGCCACAATGGGAGCACATATCGTGGTAGCAACTCCGGCTGGCAAATGGGCGCCAAAATCTTCAGTTGTTGATCAAGCAAATAAAATTGCCAAAAAATCTGGTGGCAAAATTGAAGTCATAACTGATCCAAAAGCTGCTGCACAAGATGCCAGTGTTATCTATACCGATGTTTGGATGTCTATGGGAGATTCAGAGGCAGATCGGGCTGAAAAAACTTCCGCTCTTTCATCCTTTGCAGTCACAAATGATTTAATGAGATTGACCACAAAAGATTCAATCTTTATGCACTGCCTACCAGCACATCGTGGTGAAGAGGTAGCAGCTGATGTAATAGATGGGCCAAAATCCGTAGTTTGGCGTCAGGCATTTCATCGCCGAACAACTATTCAAGCCCTGCTATACCATCTAACTAGAGGTGATTTAAAAGGTAATAAATAGGGTGAAGGTTAGGTAAAGTTAGCGAATGCGTATTGCCGTTCCAAGAGAAATTAAATCAGGTGAAAAACGTGTGGCGTTAGTCCCTGACATTATTTCCAAACTCACAAAAGCAGGTCTTGAAGTTGTAATTGAATCTGGCGCAGGAGTTGCTGCGCAATATTCAGATAAACAATTTAGCGATGCTGGGGCTCAGGTTAAATCAACTGATGTAATAGCAGATGCTGATGTAGTTCTATCTGTTCAGCCCTTAAATCCTGCGCAGATGAAAACACTTAAAAAAGGTGCAATTACAATCTCTTTTTTATCCCCTACAGGCTCTGCTGATTCAATTGAGGCTGCAATTTCGGCCGGAGTTACTGCGATTTCACTTGAAATGGTGCCAAGAATTTCTAGAGCGCAATCAATGGATGCCCTTACCTCACAAGCATTATGTGCTGGCTATAAAGCATCTTTAGTTGCAGCTGAGTTATCACCAAAGTTTTTCCCACTACTTATGACTGCAGCTGGCACTATTACTCCAGCAAAAGTAGTTGTATTAGGAGCAGGAGTTGCTGGATTACAAGCAATTGCTACTGCTAAAAGATTAGGCGCAGTTGTATCAGCCTATGATGTTAGACCAGCCTCAGCTGATGAGGTTAAATCAATGGGTGCAAAATTTATTACTTTAGAACTTGAAGCATTAGAAGGTGCTGGTGGTTACGCCAGAGAGATGACTGAAGAGCGTGCTAATAAACAACGAGATTTACTTACTCCATATATTGCAGCAGCTGATGTTTTAATTACAACCGCTGCTGTACCAGGGCGAACTGCGCCACGATTAGTAACAGCTGCGATGATTTCTCATATGGCTCCTGGTTCAGTTGTAGTTGATTTAGCTGCCGAAAGTGGTGGAAATGTGGAAGGCTCAGTTGCTGGTGAAATTATTACTACCAGTGCTGGGGTAAGGATCTGGGGCGCAAAAGATGTACCAAGCCAATTAGCATTTCACGCCTCAATGTTATTTTCACGAAATGTAGTAAACCTTCTACTGCTTATGAGTAAATCAGTGGACGGTAAGCCAACTGGTGTAATTGAACCTGATTTTTCAGATGAGATTATTGATTCTGCAACTCTGACGCATAATGGAATAAAAAGAGAGAAGGGTAAGTAATGGCCTCTGAATTAATGAGCAATGAAATTGCATTACTTGCAATCTTTTTATTATCTGTCTTCGTTGGATTTGAGGTAGTTTCAAAGGTATCAACAACCTTGCATACCCCACTTATGAGTGGTGCAAATGCAATTCATGGAGTTATTTTAGTTGGCGCGATTGTGGTGGCAGATCATGCTGAGACAAATCTTGAATTAGGACTAGCCCTGGCAGCCGTTATTCTGGCAACAATTAACATGGTGGGCGGCTTTGTTGTAACTGATCGAATGCTGCAAATGTTTAAAGGAAAGCCAAAGTCTAAGAAAGATTCAGGTGAAGGCAAATGAGCCGTAACCTCTATGACTTAATTGGCCTAGCAGCTGGTATCTGTTTCATTTTAGCTTTAAAAGGTTTGTCCTCACCAAAATCAGCGCGCAGGGGAAATCTAATTGGCGCAGTTGGCGCAACTGTTGCAACGGTAATTGTTTTCTTTTATGCCAATGAAGGTAAAGCATTAAATAATCAAACCTTAATTTTGGCTGCAATTGCTTTTGGTACCTTAGTCGGCGTTCCAGCTGCGCGTAAGGTGCAGATGACTCAGATGCCACAACTAGTAGCACTCTTTAATGGTGTTGGTGGTGGAGCAGCTGCTTTAGTAGCAATTGTTGAGTACTTAAAACTTGGAGATACAGCATCTACAGCAGTTGTTATAGCAACAGTATTTACCGTAATTGTGGGATGCGTATCTTTTTCTGGCTCAATTGTTACCTTCTTAAAATTACAAGAAATAATGACAACACGGCCAGTTATATTTCCACTGGGCCGGCAAATAATTGCACTGACCTTAGTTGGCGTATTAGTAAGTGGTGGTTGGGTTATCTCAGCCGGTGGCACTACTCCACTATTAGTAAATGGCTTACTTTCATTATTATTTGGTGTTCTCTTTGTATTACCTGTAGGTGGAGCAGATGTTCCAATTGTTATCTCACTACTTAATGCATTTACTGGTTTAACAGTTGCCGCCTCTGGTTATGTTCTACAAACTACTTTATTGATTGTGGCTGGAACATTAGTTGGTGCCTCTGGCACAATTCTTACTAGATTAATGGCAGATGCCATGGGTAGATCTTTATTTGGAACTTTATTCGGCGCCTTTACCGCTAAAGCTCAAGCTAGTGTTGGTGAAACGGAAGCTCGCCCAGTTAAATCTGGCTCACCTGATGATGTAGCAATACTTCTTAACTACGCCCAACGTGTTGTAATTGTGCCCGGCTTTGGATTAGCAGTTGCTCAAGCACAGCACACGGTAAGAGAGTTAGCAGATTTATTAGCATCAAAAGGTGTTGAAGTTGCTTATGGAATTCACCCAGTTGCAGGTCGTATGCCAGGGCATATGAATGTTTTACTTGCCGAAGCAAATGTTCCATATGAACAATTAGTTGAGATGGAAGAGATTAATCCAACCTTTCCGCAAACAGATGTGGTCTTAGTTGTTGGCGCAAATGATGTAGTTAATCCTGCAGCAAAAACTACTCCTGGTTGCCCGATTTATGGAATGCCGATTTTAGATGTTGCGCTAGCCGGTAATGTGATCTTCTTAAAACGTTCAATGCGACCAGGCTTTGCTGGTATTGAAAATGAACTTTTATATGAGACAAAAACCACACTTTTATTTGGTGATGCAAAAGATTCGCTAACAAAAGTAGTTAGTGCATTAAAAGCTTTATAGGAATAAATAAGTACTAATAGATGTTATATAGTTAATCAACTCAAAAAAATAATGGAGATAATGTGCCAGCAATAACCGTTCGCGATATCACTGTTCTGCCACGGGTTGTTGCTGATGCTAGTTTGCGTCCACGCCGGGTAAAAAGTATTACCACCGCACCTCAAGGTCATGAGGGTGAAGGATTTCCAGTAAGGCGAGCATTTGCTGGTGTTGATTTAGCAGATTTAGATCCATTTATTCACTTAGATCAAATGGGTGAGGTTGAGTATGCACCAGGTGAACCAAAGGGAACTTCTTGGCACCCACATCGTGGATTTGAAACTGTAACTTACATAATCGATGGCATCTTTGATCATTATGACAACCATGGTGGTGGTGGAACTATTTCTGATGGTGACACACAATGGATGACAGCTGGTGCAGGCATATTACATATTGAAACTCCACCAGAACATTTAGTTGTTAGTGGTGGTTTATTTCATGGTTTTCAGCTTTGGGTAAATCTACCTGCTGCAAAAAAATGGTCACCACCTGCCTATCAAAATTTGCATGCTTCAGATGTTGCACTTTTATCTTCAGGTGATGGTGGCGCTCTTCTTAGAGTAATAGCCGGTGAGGTTGCAGGATTTAATGGTCCTGGAACTACTCAAAGCCCAATCACATTAGTTCATGCAACACTGCAACCAGGTTCTCAATTGCGCTTGCCATGGAATCCTGCATATAACGCACTTGCTTATGTGTTAAATGGTTTTGGAACTGTTGGAGATGAGAAACATCCAATTAAAACTGGCCAACTAGTTACCTACCGCGATGGTGATCTAATTGTTATTTCAGCAGATCTAAACCAAGAGTCACGTGCACCAAGCATGGATGTATTAATTTTGGGCGGATTACCAATTAAAGAACCAGTGGCTTGGATGGGTCCATTTGTTATGAATACAAAAGCAGAAGTATTAAAAGCATTCGATGATTTTCAAAAGGGTGTATTAGGTATTGTGCCACCTGATTGGAATAAGGCTAATCGTCCATTAAGTAGAGATGGTATTGGTTATAAACTAGGCTCAGATATTAAGGGTGTACATGGAACCCCTGATGAGCTTCAAGAAACTAATAATTAAGCGCTGAGTTAATTGCTGCAATTGCAGCATCGAAACCTTTATCCTCTTTACTATCAGTAAATCCAGCACGATCTCTAGCTTGTTTTAGGGTATTACACATCAAAACTCCAAAGCCAATCGGTTTACCTCGCGATAGTGAAACTTGCATGATGCCATTTGTGACACCCTCGCAAATGTAATCAAAATGTGGCGTATCCCCTTTTAATACCAGACCGAGCACAACAACAACATCAATTCCGGAATCAAATAGTTTTTGTGCCGCAAGTGGTAATTCGAACGAACCTGAAACCTCATGATAAGTAACCTTTTTAACTTTATTTGCCACCAAAGCTCTTTTTGCTCCATCAATTAGAGCGCTGCAAATTTCAGGATGCCAACTAGCGCTAACTACTGCAACTTTTAACTTAGACGCATTTAGTGGTTTTAGTTTAGGTGACTTACCAGCCATTAAATCTCTCCTAGCGTGTGATGAAACATATTCTTTTTTGTTTGCAGATACTTCTTATTCAAAGGATTAACACTACCTCTGATTGGAGTTTGTTTAACACTTATCTCATTATTTGCCAGAGCTGAAACCTTATCTGGATTATTAGTTAGCAACTCAACACTTTCTATACCTAAATTTTTTAGTATCTCAACCGCATCTTCCCAATTTCGCATATCTGGTTCATGCCCCAACATGACATTAGCTTCTACAGTATCTACGCCAGAATCTTGGAGTTTATAGGCACGAATTTTTTCTGCTAGTCCAATACCCCTACCTTCATGACCGCGTAAATAAATTACCAATCCACTTCCAGCTTTTTCGATTTCTGCCATTGAAAGTTTTAGTTGCTCACCACAATCACAGCGCTTTGAAGCAAATACATCTCCAGTTAAACATTCTGAATGAATTCTCGCCAATAACTTCTGTTTAGTAATTTCGCCAAAAGATAAAATAGCATGAGTGTGACCCATAGACCCATGTGAACTTGTGATTTTCCATTCCCCATTTGAAAGCGGCAATTGACTCCACTCAAAAGTTAATTTTTTACTTTCAGTATTTGTAATTTTCGGTAGCGGAACATTAACTAAATCGGAGATACTAACTATTGGTAATCCGTGATTCTCACTAAATGCTTTTAATTCAGCGCCCTTCATCATCGTGCCATCATCATTGACAAGTTCGGCAATTACTCCGACTAGCTGATGCCCTGTAAGCATAGAGAGAGCAACAGCTGCCTCAGTATGGCCAAGTCTTGATTTCAGTAAGTTCTTATGGGCAACTAATGGAAATACGTGGCCAGGTCTAATCAAATCAATGCTCTTAGTTGTTGGTGAAGCCAAGGAAACAATTGTGCTTGCTCGTTCACTAGCACTAATTCCAGTCGTTAGTCCCACTTTATAGTCCACAGATACTGTAAAAGCAGTGGATTTCTTATCTTGATTATTTGCAACCATTTGCGGAAGTTGTAAATCTCGCGCCCTATCTTCCGTAAGTGCCACACACATAATTCCTGATGTGTAGCGAATCATAAATGCAATTTTCTCTTGGTCTGCAAATTCAGCTGCCATTACTAAGTCAGCCTCATTTTCTCTGCCCTCATGATCTGTGACAATTACCATTTTACCTTCACGATAATCAGCTAATATTTGTGTTAAATCTTTAGACATCTCTACTCTTACTCTGCATTAATCGTTCAACATGCTTAGCTAGTAGATCAACCTCAACATTTAGTACATCACCAATTTTCTTATCTGCAAAATTAGTTTTTTCAAGAGTTTTAGGTATTAGCCAGACTGAAATTAAGTCTTGGACTACTTCTCCTACCGTTAGCGATACTCCGTCTAGGCATATCGACCCTTGGGCAACAATGTATTTAAGGAGGTCTGGTGAAACTTTTATTTGGATTTGAGTCCAATCCTTAGTAACAAGAGTTTTAGTTACAACAGCCACCGCATCTACATGGCCTTGTACGAAGTGCCCTCCAAATCTATCTGAAGCCAACATGGCTAATTCTAGGTTCACTAAATCGCTATTACTTAACTTACCAAGTGAGGTTAATTCCAGGGTTTTAATCATCACATCTGCTTCAAAACTAACAGTATTTATTTTAGTTGCAGTAAGACATACGCCATTTACTGCAATTGAATCTCCAATATTTAGCTTACTTAGTACTTGGCCACAAGTAATCTCAATTTGTGCAAAATCCGTAGATCTTGTTATTTCTTTAACTTTTCCAACTTCTTGAATGATTCCTGTAAACATTATTTTCTACCAATCAACGTAACGCGCAAATCATTTCCTATTTGAGTAAAACTGTGAATCTGATAGTCCATTCGCTCACTTAATGAAGAAATATCTAAATCACCAACAAAAGAACTTCCGCTACCTAAAATTGAAGGAGCAATGTAAGCCACTATCTCATCAATTAACCCAAGTTTTAGTAATGCAGTTGCTAACTTTGGGCCAGATTCAACTAAAACTTGATTAATTTCAAGATCTGATAGCAGCTTAATTAGATCAGAGGTTTCATGACTTTTAAGAAAATGTGTTGGTGCTGATTCATCATTTAACTTATGACTGGCAGGAACTTCACTCTTACCCATAACTATGCGAAGTGGTTGCCGGCTACCAGGATTGTGAGAATTTAAAGATGGATTATCAGCTAGAGCGGTTCCAGTGCCAATTAAAACTGCATCTGCCTGGCTTCGTAACTTGGAAACCTCATCCCTTGATTCAACACTAGTTATCCATTTTGAACTTCCGTCTAATGCTGCAATCTTGCCGTCTAATGTCATAGCGATTTTCCATGTGAAATATGGGCGCCCCGTTTTAATCTTTTGTAGCCAATGTCTATTAGTAAATTCAACTTTCTCGGTTAAAACTCCACTAGTCACATTTAGCCCTGCTTCACGCAATTTTTTTGAACCGCCTTGTGCAACAGAATTAGGATCTGTTATGGAATAAATTACATTCTTAATGCCAGATTTAATTATTAAATCTGAACAGGGTTCAGTTTTACCTTGATGATTACAAGGTTCTAAAGTAGTAAATAGAGTTGCACCAGGTGGAACTATCTTTATTGAATTTATTGCTTTAGATTCTGCATGTGCTCCACCGTTGTGAAATTCTTCGGCAATAACATTGTTATTTGAATCTACAATAATGCAACCGACTATTGGGTTTGGTGCTGTAAAGCCCAAGCCAAGTTTTGAAAGGTCATCGGCGCGCGACATAAGCGCTGACTGATCCATTTAATCCCCCCAATAGATAATCGGGGTACGCAAAAGAAATGACGTAATGAAAGCACGTCACTTACATACATCTTCTCTCATCCGGACTTTAACCGTCGGTTCTGGAATTTCACCAAATCCACCGCTAACTGGATGCCAGCGGGTCGCAGACTTTAACTGCCGGTTCGGAATTACACCGACCCCGAAAATGTAGGTTTAGTCTACCAATAGATTTTTAGCTTACAAATGCTGTTGAGCGTAGATCGAAATTAGTTATGGCTCAATCTCTTTAATAAGTTTGAATTCAGATGCAGAAAGTTGACCTTGTGATGCATACAACTCTAATTTTGCTCTAGTGTCTTCAATATCTAGGTTTCTCATAGTCAGTTGCCCAATTCGATCAGCTGGCCCGAAAGCAGCATCTGCAGTTTTCTCCATTGATAACTTCTCTGGTGAGTAAGAAAGATTTGCACCCTTGGTATTAATTATTGAGTAATCATCGCCTCGACGTAATCTAATTGTTACTGAGCCAGTAATTGTTGAAGCAACCCAGCTAGTTA